>Ga0315289_10001206_pt1 | contig 40464 bp, 40 predicted proteins | sample YL17G11_40_MG_FD_203452 | JGI IMG/M metagenome (GOLD analysis project Ga0315289, IMG submission 203452) | Sediment microbial communities from Yellowstone Lake, YNP, Wyoming, USA - YL17G11_40 | ecosystem: Environmental > Aquatic > Freshwater > Lake > Sediment | place: USA: Wyoming | collected... | reverse complement strand
ATCAATACTCCTCAGCTGCTTTTCTTAGATGAGCCGACATCTGGATTGGACGTGCAAAGCGCTTTAATCATCAAGGATGTGGTTAGAGGACTTAACCAGAAAGGCGTAACTATCTTCTTAACCACGCATGACATTGAAGAAGCCAACGTAACATGCGATAGAGTAGCAATCATCCATAAAGGAAAGATAGCGGCAATCGACACTCCAGAAAAACTAAAGAAAACCATACAAAGCGTCCAATCGGTGGAAGTTGCCTTCGACAAGACCTCGCCAAAAACCTTGAAGGAACTGGAAAAAATCCCATCGGTCAATGAAGTGCGCAAAGAAGGAGACAAGTTCAGGCTATACACTCACGACCCAGCCAACGTGCTGTCAGGTTTGTGGGAATATGCGAAAGCAAACGATCTTAAACCAATTAGTTTGAACACGCTTGGTCCAAGCCTTGAAGACGTGTTTGTCAGGCTTACCGAAATAGACGTGAAAACTAATAGGAGGAATTTTAATGAGTAAAAGGTTATCCATAGGGCAATTGAAAACTGATTTAAGCGCCTCTTGGGCAATCGCGAAGAAAGACATGCGCATCTACTACATCAAACCAGGAACCCTCATGTTCGGCGTCCTATTTCCTCTCTTTATGTTCCTTTCATTCGCAGTGGGAAAAAACGCGCCAGCAGCGACTCTCATTCCGGGACTAATGTCGATCACCATATTGTTCAGCTCTTCTTCAATCGGGCCGATGGTTATACCAACCGAGAGAAGAGTGAAAACCTTTGAAAGACTGTTATCTGCACCCATATCATTCTATTCTATCATATTAGGTAAGACCTTGGGAGGGTTCTTGTTCAGCTTGGCTATAGGCGTAATTCCGCTATTCATCGGGCTCCTATGGTTTGAAATACAAGTCATCAGTCTCATAGCTTTGATAGCGGGCTTGTCACTTGCCTCCTACTGCTTTGCCACACTTGGAATTATGTTTGCTTCTTTTCCTACAGAAAATCCCGGCGACATAATGATGCTACTTAATTTTGTTCGCCTGCCACTGATATTCATCAGCGGCCTCTACATACCAATTGAAAGTCTACCTGAGTGGGGACAAATTGCAGCAGTATTTTCACCACTCACCTATGCTAACGACCTGGTTAGATACGCGCTTGAAGGAAAAACACTCTACGGACCAGCATTAGACTCGATTGTTCTTCTACTATTCACGGCAGCTTTCCTTTTCATAGGCATGAGATTAAATAAAAAATTTAGAAAATGAACTGGAGGTGAAATAAACATTGGCAAAAATTGTAAATGTAAATAAGCTGGCAGAGTTTTCTCACAAAGAAGGCGTATTAAATACCATGGAAGATCGCAGGCGTGTAAAGAAGGATGTGTTGAAGACAAAAAGCTTTAACATTGTGTTAATTTGTCTTGATAGTGGTCAGGAAATTCCTTCCCGCCCAGAACCTTACGAAGTGTGCTTCTACATAATTGACGGTTCTGGCACATTCTCTGTAGGCGAAGAAAAACATGATTTAGCCAAGGGAAACATAGTTTTTGCTCCAGCAAACGTGGCTCGAGGCATAAAAAGCAAGGAACGCTTAACACTGCTGGGAATACAAGAACCTCATTAGAGGAAACGCTATGAACATCGCTGTTGCCGTTCGTAATCTAACAAAGCGTTACGGTGACATAATAGCAGTGGGTCACATTTCTTTTGAAGTTCAAGCGAGCCCGCTACGTAGTCTTCGTTGCGGTGGGTTTCAAGTATATACCTAATTTTTACGCATTCTTTTTTGGCGAGGCGCTGGTAGATTAGGCAGTCGCGGCGTGGGTCGATTACAATTGCTTCTTCTTCGTCGGATAGGAAGTAACTGTTATGTGCAATGCCCTCGGACTTGATTGTTTCAAGTTTCATTTTCCAACTTCCCAGAGAATCAGCTATGATTATAGTAAGAAGAAAGCATAGAGAAATGGGTTGCGGAAAAGTGAGGAGAAAAACTATTCTTTCCAGTCTAAGAGACGGTTTTCGCCTTCGAGCTTTTTGATGTCAGTTAAGTCTTGCGACACTTCAAGCGTACCCAAGTATTTTCCGTTTTTATCTCGCACTGCAAAGTATCGTATGTGAATTAGGCGGCTGTTCAGGTTAATCCAGAATTCAGCAACGTTTTTCTTTCCAGTTTTGAATGATTCCACGATTTTGTTCACTATGTGAACGCTTTTTTCCGGGTGGCACATCTGCACTTTTCTGCCGATTATGGCTTTTGTGCGCACGAATATTCGCGTTTTTGGTTTGCTAAAGTACCTTACAGTGTCGTTTGCATCCACAAAGGTAACGTCAACTGGGAGAGTGTCTAGCAAGCCGTCAAGCTGCTCTTTTGTTAGACTGCCAGTGTCGAACTGCAAAACGCCTTCAGCTGCATGCGCTTGGAGTATTTCCGTTTGAGGTGCCTGAGCGATTAACTCGGGTGGCGTGAAGCAGCAGTAGCCGATTTCATCGAATTCTTTTCGGATTTCTCCCCATTCCTGTTCGGTGACTACGCTTAGGGCGGCTGGGAACAGGATGTTGTTTTCTTTGTAAAAGTGACTGGAAAGCAGGTTGCTTAGTGACTTGGCAGTTTCCCAGAGTTGCTCTTTGAAATCTTGAAAACCTGTTTCACTCAAGTTAGCTATGAGCTTGTGCAGTTTCTTTTTCTGCTCTCTTATCTGGTCGTGCTCCATCCACATTATGGCAGGAGGCTCTGTGATTCCATGTTTTTCTATGACTGGAAACAGCACATTTTCTTCCCGTAAATAGTGTTTTTCTGAGTCGGTGAAGTCTTCCGCTATGTGCTCAATCGTGTGGATTTCCTCGGTGACATAGCGCATATCACTGACTTTTAGCACTTTGCTCGCTACAGAGGTGAGTTGCTCTGCCAGTTGCAACATTATTTTGTGTTCTTCCATGAGAATACTGATGGGTTGGCTAGGCGCCAAGTTAGGCTTTTGTTTTTCCAGTTGCTCCTTGAAAATTGCCAGGTGCACGTCGCAGAGTTTCCGCATTTCTTCTTTTTTCATGCCTTCTTTTGCAAGTTCCTCTTCAATTTTAGCAATCTCCAAGGAATCTGTGCCCTCAAAGACTTGCCTGAACCTTTCTTTAACCTGCTCTGGCGGCACTCCCGCGTGCAACTGCCTAATCGCTTCTTTAATAGAAGCTTTCTTGTCTTCAGTCATTCAGTTTGCCTCAGATTCTTTAATTCTCTTAGCTAAAGTTTTGGCGATTTCGATTATCTGCTCTATGTCTTTGTCTTTCGGCGGACCGTTAACTTCTAAAGCGCCCACAACCTCGAGTTTTGTGGGTCCCAAAATTTCTTGCGCTTGCTTTAAAGCGCCGCCTCCCCAGCCATAAGAGCTTAAGACAACAGCGAATTTTGTGGGAGGACGCAAGGCTTTAACGAGGTATGCGGCGTAAACAGCGAGCGGGTGCATTCCCGTCAGCACCGTAGGCGCGCCTAAGACTATGGCTTTTGAATCCACCAGGTCTTTTGCCACGTCGCCTATGTCCGAGACTGTTAAGTTGTGCACGACGAGTTCGATGCCTTCAGCCGCTAGGGTTTCAATTAAGGGTTGGATCATTTTTTCGGTGCTTTTCCACATGGTAACGTAGACTATGGTGGCTTTCTGCTTGGTTTTGCCGTCAGCCCACCGCCTGTAAGCGTTGAGGATGCGTTCTGTGTTTCTATGCACTGGACCGTGGCTTGGAGCAATCAATTTGATTTCCAAGTTTTTTATTTTTTCCAGTCCTCTTTGAGCCAGGGACCTGAAGGGCATCATTATCTCGCCCCAGTATCTTTGGGCGTCAACTATCAGGTCTTCGACTTCGTCGTCGTACACTCCGCTTGCTACGTGGGAGCCGAAGAAGTCGCAGGGAAACAGGATTTTGTCTTCTTGCAGGTAAGTGAACATGGTTTCGGGCCAATGAAGCATGGGTGCCTCTATGAAGCGCAGAGTTTTGCCGCCAAGGTCAAGCGTTTCTTGGTCTTTGACGGCGATTATTCTTTCGGGTGAAACGTCATAGAACATCTGTGCCATCTTTACGCCTTGCAGTGAGGTTACCAGCTTGGCTTTTTTGTTGATGCCCATAATGTAGGGTATGGCGCCAGCGTGGTCGGGTTCCGCGTGGTTCATTATAACGTAGTCTATTTCGGCTGGGTCGGTTTTTTGGGCTATTCTTTCTTCCCATTCTTTTTCGAAGCCCGGGTTCACAGTGTCGATTAGGGCTTTTTTGCTGTTACCAATTATTAGGTATGAGTTGTAGGTTGTTCCTTTAGGAAGCGAGATTAAAGCGTCGAATAGTCTGCGGTTCCAGTCTCTGATGCCGACTGCGTGGACGCCTTCTGCGAGTTGGGTTGTGTTTTTCCAGTTCATTCTTAATTCCTCACGCTAATATTACAACTGCGATGAAACATATTTATACTCGCCGATTCCCGTCGGCGATGGCGCTTGAACATGCCGAGAGCGGATTTGAATGTTCTGCGGGGTTCTCCCAAACCGTACGCGCTGAAGGGCTTCTCTGCGAAAACATCCGCGATAACTCTTTATTAATGCAGTGCGCGATTAACCTTGAGGATTGGCGAATCATGGGTCATTTGGCTGTTTGGAAAGTTCTGGAAGAAATGATTATTGAATTCCGAAAAAAAGGACTGCCCATTCCTGTTACGGTTATGAATGATTTGAAGTCAGCGAGGACAATGATTAAGCTTTCGTGCGTGGATGAGAGCCGCGGCGAGATAAGCCAGAAAGTTGAGGAGTATCTTGGAAGCGTGGAGTCTTATCTTGTTACTGAAGCTCAGAACCACTTGGTGCCAGAGTACATTGACGGGTGGCTTAGGCGCTTGGAAGAAGCTACGTGCGACGTATGCGAAACGGAAGAGAAGGGAAAAGAAGAGGCAAAGTTTATTTCAGGCGTTCCTCGGGACCAAAAGTGGATTCGCGTTGAGCCTTTAGCGAGCCTGCCTGTTGATAAACTGCAGCAGTTTGCAGGGGAAACAAACCTTTCTAGCCGCGTTCAAGAGGACGGGCGCTTGCTTGTTTACGGAAAAGCCGAAAACATAAAAGAATTCATCAAGAAAATGACGGAGCAAACCTCCAAGGAATAAAACTCTGTCTTCGCTTACTCGTTTCAGTTTGTGAAGTTGTAGTTTAGTTCAAGATTTTAGTTTTGGTGGGAGATGATTGCGTTTCTTGAAGTAGACTAGGAGACCTGCGCCGACAGCGGCCACAGATGTTATGGAAGCTAGGGCTAATGTTGTTGGGAAAGGCTCTGGAAACATGAACAACAAAATGGAACGAATGAATGAGAAATCAGAGACCGAGAAAAGACAATGAGAGGGTTAAAACGCAGACGCACAGTAATGCTCTCTGGATACCAACTCTATCATAACTATATCCGACTACATGAAGGGCTAAATGGTAAGACACCTTCAGAAGCTTGCGGAATAAAAGTCGAAGAAAAAAACAAGTGGATAACTCTTATTCAAAATGCAAGTAAGAAGCAAACGTGAAACACTATCAAGGTATTCAAGGTTCATAAACTTCCGCATGTGCGCAGACTCGAAAGAACTCGATTAACATTTCATCGTATTCTGGTTTATATATTATTCTGCAACTCCGCCCTAGTTCATACGCAAAATATCCTTTTCTGCTTGCCGTTTTTTGGATCCCCAAACGCTCTGGTCTATCCGCATTTAACAAACTTGTAAGAGCATCATCAACCCTCTTAGCCATCTCATCACTAAGATTTTTGTAACTACCCTTAAATCGGTTTGATGGCTTAGACTTCCACAAAATCGCGCCTACTCAGTGCTTTCTCTTTGACATCTCGACCTTTCTGAATGCAGTGCACTAATGAGGTCAGCGACATTATCATAAACTTGAGAGTTCTGAGCAGAAAATTCTCTTTCACTTTCCTCTATTTCAACTATTTCAGATGCAGATAATGGAGGGCTCTCTGTGCTTGTCATTGGATAAAAGTGAAGATCGGGTGATGCAGAACTCATTTGAGTCTCAATATGTTCGTCTGTAGGTATACGAATATGAAATGGCGTACCGCTTATGTCAGTACTCTGCAATGGGAAAAGGTCTATTGCCATTTATTTTTCACTCTTCTCGGGTTCCTTTTTCTCCACAGTTATCGATGAAGCTTTTAGTGCGTCTATCATCCAGTTTGCGATGCTACTTATTTGCTGAGCAGGTATAATCAAACGTACTCTTATATCCCTTTTCACGACTATTTCCCCTTTCTCAGGGTTGTCTCTAAAAATAATCAGTGGTTTGTCAAAAATGATTTTGTCATCTTTAACATGGTTAATCTCCTCTTCGGGCGCATCCCTATACTCAAAAAAGAAATTTGCAATCAATTCTCCTCGCCCACTCATTCCACCCTGAACGCCATTAACGTATATTGGTTCAGCACTTTCAAGTTGTTTATAAATAAATCTGACTTTTTGAACAGCAACGCTAGGTGTTTCTTCGGACATAAGTGTAACCTGTATTTTGTAGTCTTTTATTGGAATATATAACTTATGCATAGATGATAAGCGAAAAAAACCTTTTGTCATCCGACGAAATTTTACAGCGAAAAAGAACCAATGAAGACCTTACAGAACCGTTTCAAGGGTTCTGTGAAGTTGTCGGTTGATGGTTTTCTCTGTGAAAAGTCGGTTGATACTACGAGGACACTATGAGGTTTTATCGGATTTCTTAATGTTACAAGCCTTATGGGTTATTTGCGAGTTCTGTAACTCTGTCTTTCCAGCTTTTGTATGTGGGGTTTTGTGGTCAAGTTGATAGTTTTCCCATTCAACAGTTTGCCCACAAACGGTACATTTTTTATCTGTTGATTTGTTCCATGCTATGCGACGTTCCTCTTCGTTAAAAGCTCTCCGAGGGTCTTTAGCTATCAAGAATGGGATTAACAGCCCCCTTACAATTCTATATCTTTTTTCGCGAGTTGATTTATGAGTCGTTTGTTTTTCGACGTTTTCAACATAATCAGCCACAGTAGTATTCTTTCCATTTCTATCTTTTTCAGATTTCTTAGTCTGCTTATCCACTTCAAACGCAAATTCTATCAAGCATGCCTTCATTTTATCGTATCTATCTTGGGGGAAATAGTACTCTTTTGACAAATCGCATAATGCGAGGAAAAAAGAGTAAAAATCAGCTTTTCCATGCCATCTTGTCCTTACAAGGGCATCTCCAAGAATTTCTTTAACCATTCTTTCGATAGCTTCAAAATCTTTGCGGACGTTCTCTCGTTCTGGAAATTGCTGGTCATAACTTTTATAGAAAGCGTCGATTGCTTCTTGGTCTTTTTGTTGAATGCCAATCTTCATGCCTATGAAAAGTTCGCTGATATATTCTGCATCAATCATCCGTTTAATATCAGTAGGTGTCATAATTTTGTTCTCAGCCCAAAAATCGTCATTTTCTGCAATGGTGTTTACCATATTGGCAAAATGCCCACCATAAGTTGCGTTTCTTAGTTCTTGACGATTTAGTGGAACAACATATTTGTTTAGCCTACGGAAAACAGTCTTAACTTCTTCTTCGCTGTTAGTCTGAAGTTCTCTGGTTACAATTGAATAGTTCCAAAAATCTGCTTTGTTGCCATCTGATAATTCCTTAAACTCTTTGTCTGCGTATTCAGGTGAGGTATCTTCCTCAAGTAAACTGTATTCTCCATCGAGAAATTCTAAAACAGCTCTTATTCTTTGTTGTCCATCAATGACGATGTACTTGATTTTGCCCTCTTTGTCTGTCTTAACTTGAATGAAGACCTCTGGCATTGGTAGGTCATGCAAAATAGTGTCTATCAAAAAAGTTTTGTTTCTCATTGACCAGACAGGCTTCCGTTGAAACGGAGCCGCTAATACTAATTTACCCTCTTTGTGCCATTGATAATATTGGGCTATCCTATAAGGAGCTGGTGGAGCATTTGGCATACTCTTTCACTAAACTATACTTTCTTCAATCCTCGCTTAATAAGTTTCACCACAGTTTCATTATTGTTCTTGAGTCCATAATCTATTTTGTACTTCAGAACTTCTTTCCATGTTTCTTCATTTATGTCGAGTATTAGTTTCTTAGGCATATTAGTAACCATTAATAGTTATTAACAACAACCTTTATATATTTTACCCTCATTAACTATTAACAGTCATTAACAACTATTAACAAGTGATGGAGAATGAATGTAATGATGAATCCGAGAGAAACACGCGGTTTGGCAATCGCTGAAAAAGAAAGCCAAATAACACGCATAGAGCAGACTTTCTATACGGTTCTCTCTCAAAGTGGAAATGGCGAGTACGCTATTTCAATGGTTGACCAAGAATGGATATGCGAATGCCCAGACAACAAGTATCGTCATGTGAAATGCAAACACATTTTCGCGGTTGAATTTAGCCAAAAAATAAAGGCGGAGGTCAAGAAGCATGTAGTTATCCAAGAAGTCAACATTTCAACATGCGTATTCTGCCACTCTCCAAACATCAAGAAGTTTGGCGTTCGCCATAACAAAGCTGGAGATATTCAGCGTTTCCTATGCGCTGATTGCCAAAAGACTTTCAGCGTAAACATCGGATTCGAGCGCATGAAACACAACCCACAAGCAATCACTTCCGCAATGCAACTATACTTTAGCGGAGAATCGCTGAGAAACACAACACGGTCTCTTAAGTTGTTAGGTGTGGAAGTCTCGTACAGAACGATTCTAAACTGGATAAAGAAGTATGTGCGGTTAATGGAGAAATACGCTGAAACCCTTACGCCAAACGTCTCAGACACATGGAGAGCAGATGAAATCTACATCAAAGTCAAAGGCGATATGAAGTACCTCTTCGCCATGATGGATGACGAAACCCGTTTCCTGATAGCTCAGGAAGTAGCAGAAACAAAAATGAAGCATGACGCAAGAGTCTTATTCCACAGAGCTAAACGCCTTATGGGTAAGCAACCTAAAACGCTGATAACTGACGGATTGGCTTCTTACTCTGTGGCTTGTGACCAAGTTTTCGACGGGACAAAACACATACGACAAATCCGACTGCAAGGTCAAGTTCATAACAATAAGATGGAGAGAATGAACGGAGAAATTAGAGACCGAGAAAAGACCATGCGTGGAATAAAGACGAAACGGACAACCATACTACGAGGATACCAACTCTACCACAACTTCATAAGACCTCACGAAGCATTGAACGGCCAAACACCTTCAGAGGCTTGCGGAATAACCATTCAGGGACACGACAAGTGGAAAACTCTGATTCAGAATGCCTCTAAAAGATTGGATAAAAGGGGTTAAAAACCGTACACTTCATCATGCGAGCATACTCTAAGAAAATGAATCTCCTTTTTTGCCAATTCCACTGCATAGAGTATCCGATTATGAAAGTCTATATCGTGACCGTAACAACCTTCTATTTTACCATGTTTGAGACCCCCTAAATTTCGAGGGTCTTTGCTTTCCACAAGTAGCCTAATGGCTTCATCAACTTGTTCTTTCTGGTTTGGTGTTTTTTGTTTATAGCGCTGTTTGAATCGACTCGTTCGCACAATATCCCAAGACATAGAAGGGCACGTGCCTATTCTTTAAGTTCTTTGAGAAACGCTTCTACACTCTTAAACTTCTTTGCTTTACCCGCTTTTATTTCTGCGAGACTCGTCTCAACGTCGTCTGATTCGCAAAAAGTCAGATAATCAGGCGAGCTAGGGACTTGTAATGATGTTACCCCAAAGTTAATTAAGAAACGATGAAAAACCTTTTTATCAATTATTCTTGGCAGGGTTACAAAATTCTGCCCATTTAGCAATTTATACAGGTATGTTTCATGTCCGAGTTCGGTAACCTTCTCCTGAGTTTTAGGATTTTGTATTAAGAGGGTAAAATTCTGAGAATTACAGTTTTGCATAGTCTTTTCACTCAAATACTTTTCTTTTCCATCTCCATCTTCACTTCAGGAGGTTTCAATTCCTTTTGCTGGCGCACCGCATCGGTTAGGCTTTTTGCTAGATGTTCAAGCAGTCTAGGTGGAAACAACATACGAACAACTATGTAAGGTTTATCTGAGCGAGGTGGAGAAATTATTCCTTCCAATATGACATAATCACTACTTAACCCAAGTCCAATGCCATCAACCCAAACGCCTCTTTGCGCCTCTTCATTTATCGGTTGTGGTCGTAGTACGGTTTTTTCTTTTTCTCCCATTGTTCCACAGCCTTTTTGTTTGTTTTGTTATCTTGTTGTTGAGTATTTAATATTTGTTAATTGCCACTAATCACAAGCTGGCAGATGCCTTACCCTTTACGTCATCCCCTATATGGCTTTCGGCAATACTCCGTAAACTCAGGTCTACTAAATAAAGTCTGCTGGACATTATCTCTAGAACTACCATCTAGCTATTTGATTATTAAGAGCTTGTGACTGTATCAGCACAAGCACAAATGGCGAACGCTCGTAAAAACCAAAGCAGCAAAAATTCCTTACAAATAGTTGTCATCAACCGAATTTTCACATGAACCCTCAATCAACCGACAACTTCACAGAACCGTTTCAAGCTATATATAAGGGGGTATAGATTTTGCCTAGCACCTAAGCCCTCAAACATTGGCAAATAAGCGTTCAGCTATTTTCAGCTCTTCCAAAGTGTTGATGTTCACGGCAACTTCTTTCCAGTCCACTACACAGAGTTCTTGGTACAATTCTTCTTCGTCAATCCTTCGCCCATCAATCACGTTAATCCCCGCAGGAACCACACGCCTGCCTTCCAATTCAAACGCATACTCCGCACCTAACCCAAGCTTTTCCTTTGTTTCCATCGGCACCACAACCGCCAAAGCAGGCTTACCACACTGCTCATAACAATCCACAATAGCATCAACAACTTCACCTGTAATCAATGGAAGATCAGCCGCAATAGCCAAAACAGTCTGTAACCTAAGCTTCTTAACCGCATATCCCATGTCAGAAACATACTCTTTCCCTGGAGTTTTAATTATTTTAACTGGGAATTTAGCCATGAACCCAGCGGTTTTGGGAGTGTAAATGCTCACCGCGACCACGATAGAATCAACTTTTTTGGCGCTTTTTAGTGCCGAAAGAACATGCTCGATAACGGTTTTGCCGCCAACTTTGAGCATGGGCTTCTCTTCCGAAAGCGCCATACGAGTGCCTTTCCCGCCTGCCATAACAAGCGCGGTTACACCCATCTAACCACAGCCAACAAAGCAATTAACGCGACCATGCGAGTAAGCTCATTCGTTGCGCCTAGCACATCGCCCGTTACACCCTTAAAGTGCCTATGGGAAATTCCAACCATAATTAGGCTTGTAACAATGGCTACAATCATTACTGCAACGCCCTCCAACCATAGCAAAGGCACAGCTATTCCAAAAGAAATAACCAAGGCAACTATTAAGCGGGCATTGCCATATTTGCCATGCATAGCTTCTATGAAGGAAGAGCTCATTCCTTTGTGAACGGCTTTTCCAGCCCATGCCCCGATAACCATGGAAAGTTTCGCCGCTATCTCAACCACAACTAAACTTGCGATGATCGTGCTCATGTTTATTGCAGCAATGGAGAGAGCGGTGATCAAAAAAGTCATAATCCCCAACGTTAAACCTCCAGCTCCCGTCAGCTGATCATGCATGACTTCAATTTTTCTCTCCGCTGAACCCTGAGCCATAACACCATCGCCGAAATCCAAAAGCCCATCAGCGTGATGCAGCCCAGTTATTAACAGCAAAACGCCTAACGCTAGAGCTCCAACCACTAAGCTGGGAAGGAATTGAGAAGTCACCCAAGCGAACACTCCAGTTAACAGCCCGATTAACGCGCCTATTAAGGGAAAGAGAAACATGCCCTTTGCAGCGTCAGTCAAACAGTTTTCATCCATCTTGAATGGAAGGATGGTGAGAAACGACAAAAGGTTCTTAATCTCTCTAAGCATTCAGCCTAATCACTTCGTTCCCATTAACAACGCATAGTTCCGCTCAATCTCTCTAAGCAACAAATCCTTGGTTATGGCACCTTCTAATTTAGCCATCGCAGCTATTGCAGCGCCACCAGCACCGACACCTTCCTTTACGATGCCCTGCTCATAAGCCTTCAACCCGTCAAATCTAGAACCGCTAAAGTCTATGTCAGCCGCCAAAATTGGCACATCAGAAATCTGAGCAACAATGCCTCTGAGATCGGATGAACTGTCACTTACGACCCACCTTGTAGTGCCAATAGCCACATTGCACAGAACGTCAGGCTTCAATGCTTTGACAACAGCTAATATGGCGCTCATCTGAGTCCCACCAGCCATTAAGACTGGAACTTGAGCAGCGGCGCCGATGACTAAGCCCGCGAAAGCAGGCATCATAGGATCGCCCACGCATGAAATGGCTTTGATCGGGTTTTTCGCCAGACTCCCAGGACTTACGCCTGAAGCAGACAATCCAGCCCTGACCGTTTCAACCTTTAACCCATGAGGATTATCAGGCATGCTGCTGCTGACTTTTCCTTCCGCGTTTACGCCCATAGCCAATAGAACGCCCAGCGCTGTTGTTGTGCCCCCAGGTATGCTTTCGCCGATAACAAGGTAATCCGCCGTTTTAGCCAAGTTTTCTCCTGCTATCGTGGCTCTTTGGATGACTTCCTCGACGTTTTCCACGGCGTTTCCAGTTCTGATGTCTTTGCCTGGGTTTCCGCCCAAATCCAACAGGGGAATGTAGGGTTTCACCTTTAATCCTCCGCTGGCAACTAGCACCGGTATATTCGCCAGTCTCAAAGCAGACATGGTAATTAACGCTGGTGTAGGTATCCCTTCAGGCGTCACAGGCACGCCAGCTATGCACCTGCACTTTCCAAGCAAGAGGAGTTCAGCGTCTGCTGGCGGCGTGTAATCAGTGAACTCTGGATATTTTCCAGCCGCGGATAACCCTGAAATCTTGGCAGTTTCTGTTGTAGCTATTGTGCAGATAAAGAGCGGTTTCTTTCCCCGCATCTCATCAAGGAAAGCTTCCGCTTTGGATTCGTTATGCGCAAGTAGCACGTCAAAGGTCGCTTGCATTTCCCTGAGTTACACTCCTTTAGGCTTAACTTCGAAACGCTTAATTTCCAAACGTCCATAGCCGTTCAGCGTTGTCTTTTTGGTTTCAAGGATTTCTATTTTGTTTTTGAATAATGGCCCGTCTGTTACAAACGTGTGGTATTCGCCTCGTTCGCCGCAAGGATCAACTGTGCCAAGTTTGAGTAAATCGTTATAGAACTCCTTGTTCACTTCTCTCCCGAACCATTCCATGCCCAGCAGTTCATTTTTTACTCTTACCACGGTGGCTTTGAAACCTTCGTTTATGAATTCGTTGAGAACCTGTTGTGTGTCGCGATGCCATAAGGGCTTAATCAGCTTCAAGCCAACTTCTTCGCAGATGCGGTCCAGCCAACCTGCCTCATGCAGGGCAACGTCGTAAATGTCTCCCGTCACGAGACCGTCCATGCCTTTAGCCTTCATTTGCATTAATGCCTTTTTGAAATCCTGCTCGTAAGTATCCGGAGTAGTGATCTGCTTAACTATCGGAATCCCAATGGCCTGCGACTGAGCATCCAGCAGTTCAGAACTAATCATGTGGAAATTCGATTTGCTCTTATCTGACATCATGATTAGAAGCTGGGAAACATTGAAGCCTTCTTGAATTGCCTTGTAAGTTGCAAAGCAACTATCTTTGCCCCCGCTCCACGAAGCAACAACTTTCATAACATTTTTTCCTCCTTGTAAGTTTTGTCACCTGAACTCGTTATATCCTTTTCCTTGGGTAATTCTTCGAGTTTTAGGTGACCAAGAATTTCGGGTGAAGGTTCCTTCGGCATTTTTAATTTTTCTTCATTCACGTTAAGTAGAGATAAGAGCTCTTTTTGGTTCTTAACAAATACGGCTCCCTTGTTTTGCAACTCCTGTAATAGCGTTTTTGCTTTTCCTTGGGTGAAATCTCTACTTTCGATAGGCACTTCCTCAATAACGAACGTTGATATTCCCTCATTCAAAGCCTCTTTTGCTGCCTCCAAGTTCTTAATGTTGCCATAGCCAAAAGGAACAGAAGTCAGCACGACGATGCTTGCCTTACCTATCATGGCTAAATTGGCTTTGTGGGTTTTTTCGGTTATCGGAGAGAACGGCGCCTCGGTGGTTACGGGTATTTTCAAAAACTGCGCCGTCTCGAAGTCTGTATCTAACACGTTAAGAACTCCAGCGGTGACGCTGTAGCCTTCGTCCAACAGAACCTTCATGAGCGCAGTTCCAGTGCCAGCCCCGCATATTAGGTGGATTGAGCATTTTTTAGAGGGAGGAGACTTGGGAAGTGACAACGGAATAACGTAGAGAGAGTTTGTGACAAGATGTTTTTGTACTATAGCGTTAACTCTGAACACGTTCTTTATGTTTTCGCTGGTCAGCACGTCATCCAGATTTCCAGCGGAAAATACTTTGCCGTTTTTCAGCAGTATAGCTGAGTTACAGTAACGTGCTGCCAAGTTTAGGTCGTGGAAAACTGCCAGCACTATTAACCCGTCTTTCACGCAGAGTCCTTTTACCAAATCCATTATTTCCAGTTGGTTACTGATGTCCAAGTGCGTCATCGGCTCATCCAGCAACAGAATCTTGGGTTCCTGTGCCAATGCGCGTGCAATTATCACGCGTTGCTTCTCGCCGCCGCTTAGCTCGTTTATAGGCCTCTCCGCCAACTGCCAAGTGTTTGTGAGGTTCATGACCTTTCGGGCAATAGCCACGTCCTTTGCACTTTCCATCTGGAATCTGGTCATGTGCGGATTGCGCCCCATTAAAACAACATCTAACGCGGCAAAGCTGAACCCGATAGCGGTATCTTGTGGGACAACAGCCAGTTGCTGGGCAACTTCCACTCCCTTGAGAGAATAAATATCCGCTTTGTTAAGCAGTATGACACCCTTGTGAGGTTTGAGAATTCTGCTTATGCTTTTGAGTAACGTGGTTTTTCCAGACCCATTGGGACCGAGAATTCCAACGAAGTAGCCTTCCTTTACTGCAAGGCTCACGTCTTCCAGAACCTTGACAGAACCATAGCGACATTCGACGCCATCAACGTTTAGCAATACCAGACTTGCCACCATCCTCTTATAATGCGTAGCTCTGCTTTTTCTTTTTGAAAAGCAAAATGAAGAATGGCGCGCCGAAAAGCATAGTGATTATTCCCACGGGCAATTCAAGAGTCGACGCAAATGGGGTCGCAACAACCCGCGCTAAATCATCACAAACCACCAGGAAAATCGCGCCAATTATGGCGGAAGTTGGAAAGAGAATGCGATGGTCAGGCCCGATTACTAGTCTGGTCACATGTGGAATCATTAAGCCTACGAAGCCTATGAGGCCACTGATGGAGACTGCCGCTCCTGTTATTAAAGAGGCGAGCACCAGAATTCGCTGTTTTGCTCGTTCTACATTTACTCCTAGATGCTGGGCAGTGTCTTCGCCCATAGCGAGCAAGTTAAGGTCGCGAGCATAGAAATACGCTGCCACTGTGCCGAATAGTATGAAAGGTAGCACCGCCCATATGTCCTTCCATAAAACGTTTGAAAAGCCTCCCATGAGCCAAAACACGATTGCGTGGAGCTCGTCGCCAGCTATGACCTCCATAAGCCCGACGAGTGCGAACAGGAAAAAGTTGACTGCTATTCCGCAAAGCAACAATGTTGCCACTGGAACTCTGGAGCCAACTCGGGAAATGTTGTAAACTAGAAACATGGCGAATAGAGCCCCAAGGAAAGCTGCCACTTGTACGAGACGAAGCCCAAAAACGATAGAACTTACACCGAAAAGTATGGAGAAAGAGGCACCGACTGCTGCGCCTGCCGAAACGCCCAGCACGTATGAATCCGCCATTGGATTCTTGAATACTCCTTGGTACAAGACTCCTGATGCGGCTAAAGCTGCGCCTATTAAAGCGCCTGCAAGTATTCGTGGCAGCCGTATTTGAAGAATAATGCTTTCATCCGAAGGTTTTATCGGTGAAGAACCATTAAGGTTGTTTAAAAAGGGAATCTGCTTGCCCAGTATTTTTAGGATTTCTGTAAATGAAATCTGGGCATAACCCACGTTTAGAGATACTATGACTGTCGCGATTAAAGCCAAAATTAGTAGGATCAGTATGAATTTCCATCGTGAAGTTCGCCGAAAATATGTACTTTCAACTTCGTCTTTGCTCATGATGATTCTCACACAAAAAAAGGATGGGGTGGTTTAAAAGAGTTCGGGATGGATGAATGCAGCCAATTGCTCTATTGCATCTGCGACTCTCGGTCCAGCTCTAGCGATAGTGTCAGAATCCACCATGTACAGCCTATCATTTTGCACCGCGCTTATGGAATCCCAAGCGGGTCTCGCCTTGACAGCTTCCAAACTTACCCAAAACGGCTCCCCAGAACCCATGCCCTCAGCAGGCAACACTATTACATCAGGATTTCGGTCGACAACAGCTTCAGCACTTGACTGGAAATAGCCTAGTTGCTGATCAGCGAAAATGTTAGTTCCGCCAGCTTTCTCTATGACTTCGTTTTGCCATGCCTTTGAACCTGCGCTCCATAAGGATGTGGGGTCATACCAAACTTCGTAGTAGACTTTCGGCTTAGTTGGAGCATCCGCGACTTTGTTGACCACTGCATCGATTCTGGCGCTCAGACTGTTCACGAGTGCAGTCGCCTCAGCGTTTTTGCCAGTTGCTTTGCCCACGAGTTCGATGTCTTTGAAGACGCCAGTAATATTGGTTGGATCTAGCACCAAGACGTTGTAACCCAGAGATCGCATAGTGTCTACAGTTTCTCCTTGGACGCCTGCAGTTGCAAGTATCAAATCGGGATTTAGGGAAGCGATAACTTCCATGTTCGGTGCTGAGAAGGTTCCGACGCTTGTCATGTTGCCTGCGGCTCTCCACTCTGTGAAATTATAAGGGTAGTTACAATAGTCAGTGACAGCTACAACCTTATTGTCTAGTCCTAAGGCAAACAAAATTTCAGTGTTGCTCGGCGCAAGCGAAATAATCGTGTTAGGATAAGCCGCCAAGCTCGTTGTGTAACCGTGATCATCCACCAAACCCTGCAAATCCTGCGAAGAAGCCGCCTGCCCCTGATAGTAAATGTAGGCGAAAGCCGCAGAAACAATCAAAATTGCAGCAACAACAGCCGTAATGATTATGTATTTTCGGTTCAATATTGTTCCCCTTCTTTCATGGATGGTTTATCCAACTCCTCTTATAAGCATTTCGACAGACAATACCGCCACGCTATTTTCGACGATTTTCACCAGACTATTTGATTAAAAGTCAATAACCACTTTTTTTCTAGGTTCTACCTACGTTTAAGCCTTTATATAAGGGGGTATAGTCTTTTTCACGCGCTAGAGAAAACGCAACTGCCCGCAACAAACAAACTTAACACCATCCGACACGCGCAATACTTAAAATAAACCACGCCATAAAACAAATGCTGATGAACATGAACCCTGAAAACCCCCCATTACTGGACTATCTAGAGAAAAAAGGCATATCACTGAACGACCTCATAAACACAGCACTTGAACTTTTCGTCCCTCATCCTGGCTTAGAAACCGAAGAAGCAGCCGCTGAGATGCTCCGAGAAGAATTTCTCGACGCCCTGTCAGACGTGAACGTTTCCTGTTTGGAAGTAGCTTGCTTCCGAGCACAAGAAGACGCTGAGAAAGGCTTGATCCCAGGACTATCACAAGAGAGATTCATGGGACGCCCAGGACTTGTAGCCGACGAACTGTTAGGATTAGCTATAGCCAACTACATTGCAGGAGTAAGAGGAATTTTTGAGTTCACACGATTTGACCAAGCCAAGCCCGGAATCTTGAAGAAGCTTGGGCCAATCACGAACGATGCCATTGGAGGTTTAGTTGCAGGCGTGTCATCTAACGTGTACACGCGAGCTTTTAGGAATACAAAACCAACTATTCTTTAGCCTTACCACTCTTTTTTTGAAGGGCTGTAAAAACTCCGTGACAGTCGCAAGCTGTGGCAACGATGAACTTTTCTCTTGTTTTTGCCCAATTAAAAAAATCTTGAAGTTCAGTACCTTTGAGTGCACCCATCCCAGGTGCCATCGAATAACTGATTAAGATGAAAGCTTCGGGACTAGCAAATCTCATAAGCTCAGTCATGGTGCATGGTTTCCTTATTCGCGAAGAGGGACAGACTTTAGGCATTGAACATTTTTCCACGCAGTCGCGGTCTCTGTTGAAGCTCACAACAAGTTTTCCTCTTCCCGCTTGCAGGACAACCACTTCGGGCAATTTGGGCAATATTGTGGTTATGGCTTCGCTCCATGGCGCAAGCTCAAACTTGATTTTAGCCAGGTCTGCGGCTACGTGGACAGGAGCAGTGGGAAACACGTATTCGGGCTTCAAGGTTTCTATCAACTCTAGCACTTCTGCAAGCCCACCATTAACGAAGTATTCCCCTTTCGAATCGATATGGTCAGAGGTTTTCAGTCCAAACCGTTTGACCGCGAGGCAGTTCGGGTCTGGATCTACCACCACGAAGCCTCTTTCCTTCTGACGCAGATACTCGATTGCGTGGCATCCGTATTTTCCCCCTCCGATGATTATGTCCATTTTTCTCTCTCCGAGACGCGCTTGCTGAAAGCGTAAGCAGATGGATAGATCATCCATGCGTACCTTATAAAAACTGTGCTTTCAAACTAGAAAAGGCAAATTACCATAAGATTATAATAGTTTGCTGGATTGAGGAGATTACGCAGTGGGCACCATGGTTCAAACAAGCCTATGCATCGTTACTCACACCTTTTTGCCCCATGTTGGCGGAATAGAAAGAGTTGTTTATGAACAGAGTAAACGACTGCTCCAGAGACAGTTTGAACTCGTGGTGTTAACAAGCAGAATAGGCACAGAAAAGCAATACAGTTATGATGGAATAAGGGTTCAATGCTACGATTCGCTGAGCATCGGGTTCAGGCTGGGAATCCCTTACCCCATCCCCAGCGTTACCAGCTACAAAACTTTCTTAAAATCCGTTAAGTCAAGCGACTTGATACATGCGCACGGTCACCCTTATCTGTCTTCATTTATCGCCGCTAAAATTGCAAAGAAATACTCGAAACCATTGGTGCTTACGCAGCATAACACTTTCATAGAATACGAAAGTATTTGGGATACTGTCGAAAGACTAAATGACCTCGTGATTGGAAAGGAAGTTCTGAAAGACGCTGATAAAATAATCGTCGTCAGCAACGCAACAAAGAATTATGTTTTAAGTTTGGGAGCAGACCCCGAGAAAATAGAAGTGCTTCACAATGGTGTCGATTTAAATCGGTTCAAGCCCCAAACTGGAATAAAAGACGGTATCAGAAAAAAATTGGGAATCCCAAAGGACGCGATTGTTGTTCTAACGGTAAGGAGACTCGTGTACAAGAATGGAATTGACACTTTAATCGAAAGCGCAGAAATAGCAATCAAAAAAAACCCGACGATAGTCTTTCTCGTCGTTGGAACAGGACCAGACTTTGACGAAATCAAAACAAAAACAAAGCAGATGGGAATTGAAAAAAAATTCAGGCTCACAGGCTTTGTCTCGGACGAAGACTTGCCATTTTACTACAACGTTGCAGACTTTTTCGTTTTGCCCTCCAAGTCTGGAGAAGGCTTGCCTTTGGTGGCGCTTGAAGCCATGGCTTGTGGACTGCCAGTGATAGCAACAAATGTTGGTGGAATATCAGAAATTATGATGGAAGATTACGGAAAAGTGGTGCCGCCTAACGCGCCTAATTCTCTCGCAGAAGCAATATTGGAATTTTCTCGTATGGAACTCTCGGCTCTCAAAAGAGATTTGCGAACAATGATCGAGCAAAAGTTTAGTTGGGACAAGAACGTAACGAAACTTGCCGAGATATACGAAGAACTTATTTGACCAGTTACGGAAACTATATTACCCTTCAAGCTGGAAGTTTCAGTAGATGACATCGAAGGTAGAAATGGTTTCAGTGGTAATTCCAACACTCAACGAAGCAGGCAACATTCTTGATGCAGTGACAACTATCAACAAAGAATTGACGTACCCTAATGAGATAATAGTTGTAGATGGAAACTCAACTGACGGAACAAGAGAAATCATTAAAGACACAAATTGCAGACTCATTGTTGAACCTAGACGCGGCTACGGCATCGCTCTTAGAGCAGGGATGAAACATGCGAAAGGCGACGTTGTAGTGATGGTTGACGGTGATGGAACCTATGAAGTGAAGCACATCAACCTTTTGCTTGACACACTGATCAAGAACGATGCAGAATTGTGCGTAGCAACGCGGATGTATGATCCGAATAAAGCTATGGGATTTGTGAATTTTATTGCAAATAAAATTATGACTTTTTGTTTCGACATGCTTTTCAGGCAGTTTCTCAGTGATTCGCAGTCGGGTTTTCGGGCGATATCCCATTCGGCAATCGAAAAAGTGAAACTAACCGAGGATGACATGTCGTTTGCAACTGAGATGTTGGTGCAGTTCGCTAAGAAAGGCTTCAAAATGGTTGAAGTTCCCACTTATTACAAGCGTAGAAAATATGGAAAGACGAAACTGAGAAAGATTAAGTCAGGAGTTGAAATATTTACCACCATGTTTAGAGGATTCATGGAGCGCGAATACATTTGGAAACGATTAAGAAACTGGTCAGAAGCCTAAATTCAGACAATAATAATGGTTACACGGTTGCCATTTTAATCGCGCTTATACTCGTTTCAATTTTAGTAGGAAGCTATTACCTGTTATTGAAACCCCCTCAAAAGGGATACATGACCATTTACCTGCTTGATTCGCAAAAAAAAGCTGTAAACTACCCTGAACTTCTAGTCATCAACCAAAACAACACGTTTAACGTTTGGGTTGAAGTTGAAAATCACATGGGAAAAAGTGAAAACAGCGAAGTTCGGCTAAAATTGACCAGCGGCACAATACAAAAAATGCCCATTAAGGCTGACGCAAACGCTACCTATACAAGAACGTTAGAGAATGGAGAGACATGGGAAACCTTGTCCACTGTCTCCCTAAATGAACCGGGAAGTTACTCGGTGATATTTGAGCTTTGGGCGTACGATGAAACGGTTGGCGCAATACAGTTCTCTGGAAAATATGCCGTATTACCCGTAGAAGTTGTAGCCTAAGTCTAAAGTTTGCTAGGCGTATTCTGCCTTGAAACGTATTCTTTTTCAGTCTCTATCCTGTGAATGTTGTTGTACGCGCAGAATGGGATGATTTTCAAGTCTGGAGTAACATAATGTATTACGCATCTTCTAACGCGGTTTACATCGAAGTTGTACTGATCCATAAACGCCATGCAGCCGAGCAGGAAAATTCTCCGCCGCAGATTGCCGAGCGATTGATAAGTTGGAGAAATATGCGTTTTCAAAATAGTCTTCATCAGTGTAAAGACGCCGATTTCCTTCGTGACTAGAGGCCAGTTAAGAGATTGCATAGCTGCCAAAAAGAGTGACGAAAGAAGAGCGAGTTTCCCTTTTGACTCCACAGATTGTGCCGTTTTCTGAATACTTCGGAAGAATTTTTCGAAGTTAACAAAGTGGTTGATCGGAATAACGGTTGAATTTTTCGAAACATACATCCAGTTTACAACGCCGCACTGGGGGCTGCACGAAAATAGAGGCCATGGTTTTTTCATAAACTTTCTCATTATTTTTATCGGTGAAACCATTACTGACATGGGGAAAAAGTCAGTGGTTGTTATTTCGCCCCGAGTTTGATTCTCAACTTCTTCTGCGAAACGCCAATCTCGCCATGCTTCTCTGAAGGGATTGTCGGTTGCTCGTCCTGTGAACGCAATTGGCTGGAAAATTAATCCTCGTATTATGTCGGAGTTCTGCGCGGCAAACTTGACTATGGCTCCAACTTCTTTATCGTTGAAACCGCGCATTAACGTGTTAACTAGTATAATTTCTACATCGTGCTTACGGCAGATTTCTATGGCTTTCAACTTGGCTTCTAGTAATTTTTGCCCTCTAATCTTTTGGTAAAATTCGTCGTGAAAACTGTCAAATTGCAAATAGACAATGTTTAAGCCGTGCTCTTTTAGCTTAGCTGCAATATCTGGCGACTCAGCTAAGCGAACGCCATTGGTTGCCAAAATAGTCATAAACTTCAGCTTGTGCGCAACACCGATAATTTCATGAATATCATCGCGTTCTAAGGGTTCACCTCCGGAAAACAAAATGGCTGGAGGTTTAGGGTTAGCTTGACTCAAGAACGTTAAGATTCTTACAAGTTCGTCTTTGCTGGGCTCATAATTAACTTCATGCTCGGGAAAAGCTGAGAAACATATTGCACATTTTAGATCGCACCGTTTTGTAACGTCAATAACCCCTATTACGGTGCTGGAAACATGATTGGTGCAGGATTCACAGGTGTAGGGGCAACCATCAGGGTTTGTTGGAGAATTTGAATCTTCAAAATATTTGAAGTAATCGAATTTCTCGGCGAAATTGAAGATTTCTGGACTCTGCCAGTGAGTGGCTGTAAAAGTGCCGTGTTCTTTGCATGTTTTGGTTATTAAGATTTTGCCGTCTTTCTCGGTTAATTCCGCGTCTATTTTCTTTTGGCACACAGGGCAGATGCTTTTGGTCTTTTTCACAGAAGCCCACCTATTAAAGGCGACAGTGCCTCAATTATCAGAGACAACGGCAGTAAAATCATCGACATCGTGATTAACCGTTCATATTTCCGCACATTTTCAACTGTTGCAGCTGAGGTCACTAGACGAATTGAAGAATAAATAAGAAGAACGCTCCAAAGCAGAATAAGAGGCAAATAGTACACGCTGAAATTGCCTAAAGCATAAGGAAGAGGCACAAGCGCACCTGTTATAATGAAGAAAAAGGCGGCAATCCTGACTGAATTTTTGTTTCCGATTTTCTGCGGAAGCGTCGGATACCCAATTTTTGCATCACCCTCGAGGCTTAGAATGTCACGCAAAACGTTGCCACCAGCAGTTCCGCAAGCAATGGGATACAGACTCAAGGAAGCAAGACTTAAGGAAGTGGGACTTATTGCGTTGGGTCCGAGGGTAACTGCTTCGCCGTATAGGAATGCTGTGCCCGTCAAGATGCCGACCAGAATGTTTGCGACAAAACCCGATTTCCGTTTGATAAACGCTGAGTACACTACGAGTAATATGGAGTCAATTAGCAGAATTATGAGGCTAAGTTGATTTATCAAGGATGCAAGGCTTAGACCCACAACGAACAGGATAACCGAGATGGCTACAACCTGTTTTAACGACAACGCGCCCGAAGGTATCGGACGTTTTGGCTTGATCACGGCGTCGCTTTCCCTGTCAAAGTAATCATTTAGTGAAAAGCCTGCGGAAGTGATGAACGCCATCGAGAAGAAAATTAACAGAATGGTTTTGAAATCGAGGAGTTCTTTGGTGATGGCAAAAGCCGTTAATAGTGACAGCCCACCAGTCATCAGCCAGTAGGGAAGCCTCAAAAGTGCGATTAGCCCTTTAGCGGGCGTTCTCTTCACCAATCATTTTCCTCTCTGCTATCAGTTTTCTTAGATGATCTTCAAGACTTATTTTGGGAGTCCAATTCAATTCTTTTTTCGTCTTGCTATTGTCAAACCATATTGTATCGATGTCGCCTTTCCACGAAACATTGGTGGCTGATATAACTGTCTTATCTTGGAGATTAAGGATTTTCAAGATCATTTTGGCGAGGTCTATTATTTTTGTTGTTTTGCCAAAGCCTATGTTAAAAGTTTGGCCAACGGCGTTTTCATTGGTGGCAGACAATATTAAGGCATTCACAACGTCGGAGACGTGAACGAAATCCCTAGATTGCAATCCTGTTCCAATAATTTCCAGTTTCTCAGGGTTCTTGCTGATTTTGTCCAAGAAATCGCTTATGACACCGTGGCATCTTGACCCGTAAACGTTGGCTAGCCGCAATACGGTGATGCCTAATCCGTACTTGTCCGTGTACATGTTGCAGTATTCTTCTCCAACTAGTTTGGACAAGCCATAAAAAGAAAAGGGGCACGGGGCATAATCCACTGGAGTTGGCAATCTTGCAGGATTGCCGTATACCGCTGCACTTGAGGTGAAAACTATCCTTGCGTCGTCTCTGCGTGCTTTTTCGAGAATATGTAAAGTTCCTCGGACATTTGTTTCAAAATCGTCCATGGGATTTTCCATCGAATATGGAACGACAACTTGAGCGGCTAAGTGAAAAATTAAGTCCGCTTTTTCTATAGTGCCGAGTTTTTTTGTGTCTAAGATGTCGCCTTTTATGAAATTCGCTTTAGGAATTTCTTTTACGTTTTCTATTTTTCCGTTAGACAAGTTGTCGTAGACGGTTAATTTGGGAGTGAATTCTGATAATTTTTTGCACAAGTGGAAGCCTATGAACCCTGCACCACCTGTAACTAGTATTTTCTTCCCTTCAAGTTGAGCCATGAAATTCACGACAAAGTCTATATCCCTATTTCGGTCAGTGTAGGGTATATGTCGAAGATGAAAGCTATAAAAACTTTTAGGGATTTGCTTTCTTTCCTCACGATAATCCCGTTGGGCAAAACTGAGGATTTCGTCATGACATCCTCTGAGTACATATTTCTGTTTCCTCTAATCGGAGCGTTAATAGGATTGTTTGCGGGTGTGTACTTTCAAGTTTGCAGTTTTCTAGTGTCATATTTACTTGGGTTCGTTAACTGGATTTTTCATATTCCTGTGGAGTTTTTGTTGAGACTTGCTCCTGCGGCGATGACGCTGGCTTTTTTGCTTATCTTAACTGGACTTCAACACTTTGATGGACTTGTGGATTTAGGTAACGCCATAGGCTTCAGTAAGGTAGAGGATCGAAGAGCAGTGACGCATGCGTGGATTGTGACTTACAAAGGCGCATTTCTAGCTATTTTTGTTGAGTTCTTGGCTTTTTTAGGATTATTTTTCCTGAATGCGGATTTTGCGTTTAAAGCCATAATTGCTTCTGAAGTTTCTGCCAAGTTAGCAATGGTCACGATTGCATGGGTTGGGAAGCCAGCGCACAAAGGATTAGGAGCGCTTTTCATTGAAAAAGCGAAAAAAAAGCGCAATGTCGCAGCCTATTTCATTTCTGCTCTTATTGTGTTTCCGCTTTTGGGTTTCATGGGCTTGGTGGTGATTTTGGTCAGTTTTCTTTTCGGAGTTTTCATGGAGAGAGTGGGGAAAAGTGTTCTCGGAGGAGTGTCTGGCGACATGATTGGCGCAACAAACGAGAGTGCCAGAGCTTTAACTTTGGTTTTATTGGCAAGTGCGGTGGTGCTATGAGAGTTCCTGCTTTGATAATGGCGGGTGGAAAGGGCAAGAGGATGGGGTTGGCGATGGAGAAGCCGCTGTTGCCTTTCATGGGTAAGCCGCTTTTGGATTGGGTTGTGGAAGCGGTGCAATCGGCAGAGAAGGTTTCGGAGTTTTATGTTGTGACGAGTGGGAACACGTTGGAGACGGAGAAGCGATGTCTGAGCAGAGGCTGGAAAGTTTTGCGTACTGACGCTAAAAGCTATCATGAAGACTTGAAGCAGGCGATTCTGGAGGCGAATTTGAACTGCCCAGTTTTGACGATTCCTGCTGATTTGCCAGCTGTTACTGGAAAGTTTCTTGACAAGGTCATTTCAGCTTACGAGGATGGCGGGAAGGATGCGTTGGCTGTTTTTGTTCCGATAAAAACGCGTGAAGAACTCGAGTTGTCCATTTCATCCATGGATGAGTACAAAGGCGTATGGCACGCTGTTTCAGGAGTCAACGTCATCAATGGAGCGAAAATTCAGGAAGAGGGAAAAATTGATACGAGCGCCATCATAACCGAGGAAATCGAGGTTCTCCTGAACATTAACACGCCGAAGGACTGGGAAATAGCTGAAAAAATCATGCAGAAAACGCATTGAGACCTATAGTGCTCTTTTTTGTCTATACCCCCTTATAAATAGCTTGAACTTGAGTGTAGAATCAGTGTTTAACTTTGGAACATGCGTGCAGACATATCTAAATTAGCGGCAGAGCGTTTGTCAAGAAATCTTGAGTGAAAACTGAGCGCTGCAGGTTTATTGCGTCAAGAAATCTTTACAAGAACCTCTTTATCACAGTTTAACGCATCATTATTCGGTGCTGTCATGAAGAGAGCAGCATTAATACTAACACTCACCTTGCTCCTTTTTTCAGTGGTAGCTGGAACCCAATTGGTTGATTTGGCAGAGGCAAATTGGCTGTACCCTGTGAATCCTTTACCTCCTTCCAAACCTGAAATCTCAATACTTCTGCCAGAATCGAATAAAAAATACAGTAGCAACATTGGCATAGACTTGCTTGTAACAGGACCAAACTGGGGTTACTATGATGATTCTTTGGAAGGCTCTGGTAGCACCATTAAACTGTCATCATTCAGCTATAGCTTAGATGATAAACCAAACGTGACACTTCACGGAGAGCAAATCGTATTGTCTAATTCTACGAGTTTAGATTTTAGACTCCGTTTCTTGGGAAATCTATCGGGGCTATCTGATGGACTTCACAGTATAGTAATCTATGCTCACTGTGAGGGGAAATATTCGCCTGAACCTTATAAGTGGGAGAATTTCACGGTAAGTGGCTCGTCTCCCAAAACATTTTTCACTGTAGATACCGAAATTAAAGATACTGTCTTGCCCGAAATCTCCATCTTGTCACCCACAAACAGAGTCTATAACAAAAGCGATGTCGCATTAGACTTTACCTTAAGCGAAACCTGTTCACAAATCAAGTATAGCTTGGATGGACAAAGGAATGTGGTGATTGATGGAAATACAACATTGACTGGATTGCTTGAAGGAGCACATAATATTGCAATTTATGCAAGTGATTTAGCTGGAAACACCAAATCAAGCTTAGTTTGCTTCACCGTTGGTTATCCCCCAACTATACTAATTACTTCGTTGAAAATCGCATATAATGAAACATTGAAGTATAATGTGACGTTGGAAAATAGTGTGACGTTAAATTTTACCGTGAACGAGGCAATTACGTGGCTAGGATACAGTCTGGACAACCAAAACACCACGACAATTCATAATTATTTGTTCAGAACCATAACCTTAACAAACCTGACCCTTGGCTCTCACACTATAGTGCTCTACGCAACTGACGTAAACGGAAACACGGGATCCTCCGAGATAGCTAAATTTAGCATAAGCGAAGAACCTGAGCCCTTTCCGACAACATTGATCGCTGTTGCTTCTGGAGCTTCAGTGGCTGTGATCGGAGTGGGTATTCTGATTTACTTCAAGAAACGCAAGCACTAAGCAGGGAATGTTTGTTCACTTTCGCTTTCTAAGCAAATCCCATATACAGGGACCAATACGACCGTGACAGAGTGACTTAGTGCTGTTGGGAGAAATCTTTAACATTACCGTGCGTCAATTCTAGTATTATAGGTTCACGCGTCAAGGGAACACCAATGAGTCTATTAAACCACGATACATTCTGGAACGCTGTAATCAGCTTTCCCACCACCAAAAGGATGCTAGACTTGTCGCTGAAAAAGTGCGGCGCATGCGGCAGAACCGTACTTGAAGCGGCACTGGACGATTACATAGGCAAAACAGACAAGAAGTGCCGTAAATGCAGCGGCTTCTATTCACAGATGATAAGGTTCTGGATAGAATTCCTCCGAAGAAGCCTATCTCTGAAAAGGGAGAAAGTTGAGAAACTCTTGACGGATCCTTACGCGAGAAGAGCAATCACCAACATCACCAAGACCTTCAGCTATTACGGAATAAAGAAGCCGCTTTCCATTTACGCTCCGTTTCTCGTGGTGTGGGATTTCACGCACAAATGCAACCTCAGCTGCAAACATTGCTATTCAGACTCTGGCACGGCTTCGCAGAAGGAACTTGGCACAAAAGAAGCGCTTGACGTGGTAGACCAGCTGGCGGATTTCGGAGTGACCGCGCTTGCCTTCTCAGGAGGAGAACCCCTAACCCGCAAAGACTTCTTCGAAGTCGCAAACCACGCAGTGAAACGCGGATTATACGTTTCCGTCGCCACAAACGGAACCCTGCTAAACAAGGAAAACGTGAACAAGCTCAAACAAGCCAAGATTAACTATGTGGAGGTAAGCATCGACGGCGCCACCGCACAGACCCACGACTCATTCAGGGGAGTGCCAGGCGCATTCGACAAAGCAGTAGCAGGGTTGAAGAACTGCGTCGAAGCAGACTTGTGCGCATGCATCGCCACCACAGCAACCAAAAGCAACCTCGCAGAAATGCCCGAAATCCTAGATTTAGCTGAGGAAATCGGCGCGGAAAGATTCACCTACTTCAACTTCATCCCAACTGGACGCGGAAAAGAGCATTACGATCAGGACCTCGCTCCAGAAGAAAGAGAGAAGCTCATGCTGTACTTGCTAGATAGAATGTCGAAGGGCTGCAAAGTCACCATACTAACCACTGCGCCGCAACTAGCCCGCGTAGCGCTGCAGTGCCAAGGAAGCGGCAAAGAGATAACCATGTCCATGGCGCACATGCAAACCGCCCGCGTAAGCAAGAAAGCCGTGCCGCTTGCAGACTTCATAGGCGGATGCGGCGCTGGACGACTTTACTGCTCGATTAGTCCACAGGGAGATGTGCACCCGTGCGTTTTCTTCCCCGTAAACGTTGGCAACCTAAAAACTGAACGGTTCGGAGACATCTGGCTGAACAGCAAACTCTTCAACACGTTAAGAGACAGGAGCAACCTGAAAGGCGCCTGCGGAAAATGCAAGTACAAGTATATCTGCGGCGGATGCCGAGCAAGAGCAAACGCGTACCACCACGACTTCTTATCATCAGACGTAGGTTGCATATTAGCAAAAAACGATTATGGCGTGAAATAGCGCATGAAACAATGCAGAGTCGAAATCGCGCATGTCGAAGGCAGCATCGCCGAAACCTTAGAGAAATCCCTGAAAAACTTTCCTCTGCAGAAAAAACAGAGAATATTCATCAAGCCGAACATGTCTGACCCTAGAAACCTGCCGGGAGCCGTAACCACCCCAACCCTCGTTTATGATTTGGTAAGTAAGTTACGGAATTCTGCGGAAGAAGTCATCGTCGGAGAATCCAACGGATACAATTACCCCTGCTGGCAAGCCTTCAAGGGAACAGGCATAGAAACAGCCGTCAAAAAAGCAGGCGGAACCGTCATCAACCTGTCCGAAGACAAGCTCGTAGAAGTCAAAATAAGAGACAGCCCCGTAAAACGGCTATTCCTACCCAAAACTCTAATTGACGCGGACGCCGTGGTTGACGTGCCAGTGATGAAGACACATGAGTTCAAGATTTACAGCGGAGCTTTAAAGAACCTGTTCGGCTGCATCCCCGACGACAGGCGCATTTTCATGCACCATCAACTGGACGAAGTGCTTTTCCAGCTTTATTCCATTCTCAGCCCAGACCTCACCGTCATGGACGCCATAGTGGCAATGGAAGGAAGCGGACCCACAAAAGGCAAACCCGTGCGGATGGACCTGATACTGACAGGCAACGACGCGTTCGCCGTAGACATCACCGCCACTAAGCTGATGGGCATAGACTGGAGAGAAATAGACTATCTCAACCACGCCGCCCAGAAAACCGGTCTCCAAACAGAAGACATCCGCTTAACTGGTTGCCGCATCGCAGATTATGCGCGCAAGTTTGAACTGCCAAGACAAGACTTACCCGTTCAAGCCCAACTCCAAATCTACAGGAACCCGCTGATGACGAAGGTGTTCTTCTGTCAGCTGGGAGTGGTTAAACTCTTCCAGAAAGCCACCAACGCCTACAGAAAAGCGGCAGCTAAAGAAGCAGCTAGCTGAGAGCTTCCTCGTAAACCTTGAGCACTTTCTGGACGATGAGACGCCAGTCAAACCGTTCCTCAATGATTTTCCTCGCCAGAACCGCCATCTCCGACGCGGCAGTTGGATGCTCCAGAAAATACAGAATCCTATCCGACAGTTCGCGCGAATTGAAGGGCTGAACCAGAAAACCGTTCTGTCCATCTTCAATCATCTCGGGAATGCCGCCGACGCGAGTTGTCACCACGGGCAAGCCAGTCGACAACGCTTCCAACACGGCGAAGGGAAGGTTCTCGTAGAACGTTGAAAACGCGAAAACATCCGCCGCCTGATAAAGCCTAGGCAGCTTTTTGTCAGGGAAGTACCCTGTGAAAACTATGTTGTCTCTTACTCCAAGCTTCTGGGCATGCGCCACTAACTTCTTCATTTCGTTGCTTTGTCCTTTGCCGCTGATTACGAACTTGGCACGAGGGAACCTGCGAACCACGGCGGGCATGCTCTCTATAAGCGTGAACAAGCCTTTTCGAGCGTACAACCTTCCAACAGAGAGTATGGCAATGTCGTCAGGGTTGAAGCCAAGCTCGTCTTTCGCTTTACGCTTGTCACTCGCAGGCTGAAACTTGTTGACGTCGACGCCGTTGTGGATGACGCGTATTTTGTCTTCGTTGACCTTGTAGTACTGCAGCAGCTCGCGCCGGGTGAAGGCGCTTACGGCGATAATTTTGTTTGAACGCTCAAGCATTTTTTCTTCGAAGATGCGTAAGAACCAGTTGAAGCTGACCATGAACTTCTCATTCGGGTTAAGCCTGCTGTACGGTTCACCTCGGATGGCTTCGGCTTCGCCCTTCCAAGTTGAATGCACGGTAGACACAAGCGTCTTTCCGAAATTCGCGGGTACAGCAAAATTTGGAACCAACGGAAGGTTAGCATGGGTTATGTCAACGCGAACGCTATCGCGGATGCTGTTCAGTTTTCTTAAGGAAAACCCTGCGAACATGAACGATTTCACAATGGGCGTCTTAGGCGTTTTTAAGAAGAAAACCGAAAGCTGCTCCCTCAATCGGACATCTTTGGCTTGATCATAGCCCGTCACTATGTACACGGAGTACCCATGCTTCATAAGTTCGTTGGACAAGTAGTAAACGTAAGCTCCTGTACCTCCAGACAACGGAAGGTACTCCGGAGAGATGAAACATACGTTCGGCATCCTATGTTACCGCCTCTCTCCTGTTATGTACTTGACCGAAGTGATAACTGCCCCAGCGAACCACGCGAAAGACCTGACGAAATACAGCACCACGAGGCGCAAGGCGGTTTTATCCTTGAACTTAACCGCAATCTTGACGGCAGAAAACAGATAGTAAGCAAAGATAACCAGCAGGAGCCCGCCTGCAACGTACCAGAAAAACCTAAGCCCTTCAAAAATGCCTAAAAAGAAAAGAACTAAAACAGCCAGAATAAGGATGGGCTGGATGTTCATGGCAAAATCGGTTATTTCGTCCCCCTTAGCCAAATTCGCATGTTTGAAGTATAGTTTAACGGTGTTTTTCCCATACTGAAGCTGCTGCCTAAAATAGGCACGTATCGTAGTTCTGTTGAAATGGTAGCACTTGGCGCTTGGCTCATAAGCTATCTTGTAGCCTCTGCTTGTTACTCTAAACCCGAGGTCCGTGTCGTATTGAGAGGACAGGCTCTCGTCAAACCCTCCAACTTCCTCTATGGCGTTTCTTTTTAACAGAAAGTTCATGGTGGCAACGCGAATCACGTATTTTCCCAGACGAGCGTACCTATTTTTGATTTCGTATCCTATGCTTCTTGCCCAAGCGTTTTCAGGGTTCCATGTTTCGATGCTGCCGCTTACGCCCGCCACCTGCGGGTCATCCAAATGAGCAATAAGCTTGTTCAGCCAGTCCCGCTCCACCTTTGCATCTGCATCTATGAATCCTAGAATGTCGTTGCCTGCAATTTTCATGGCATAATTGTACGCGGCAGGAGCGTTAAGAGGCGTGGAGACTACCTTGACGGGGTGTTTTTCAGCTATCTTCACAGTCGCGTCCTTGGAGCACCCATCAACGACTATTACTTCAAGAAAATCCTTAGGATAATCCAACTCAAGAATCGCTTTGAGGCACTCGTCGATAGTCTGTTCACTGTTGAGCGTTGCGACTATTACGGTAACTTTGTAGGGAGAAGCGCCGTTCACTGTTTTTCATCAACCTTTCATGTAAGCCGATACTATCGACATGAAAATTTTTAAACCGTCAACCAACGGGTCAAGCCGAGACATTCCATAAGTTCGCTGCTCGAAGCTTATCGGCACTTCCATGACCCTGAAGCCTTGCCGTGCAGTCTTCACCAGCATCTCCGACTCTATCTCGTACTCACCAGACTTCAAACGCATATTTTTCAAGACGGCGAATTTCATTGCGCGATAGCCAGACTGAGAATCGGTGACTGCTGTTCTGGTAAAAATTTTAATTAAAAAATTGAACAGGCGAACACCGAAAGCGTTTAGTTTTTTGGCGGAAACTGGTTCTTGGCTTAAGTATCTGGATCCTATGACAAGATCAGCTTGACCTTGCAGTATGGGAGTCAGCAAGCGCGGCAACTCCTCTGGACGATGCGACCCATCTGAATCTATTGTAACTATTATTTCACCCTTTGCCTTTGCAAAGCCAGCCCTTAAAGCATAACCTTTCCCCATGTGGTTTTTTAACGAGTAAACTTTGACGCCTAAGCTTTTCGAAGTTTCCAGCGACCTGTCCTTGGAACAATCATCTACAACTATTATTTCATTTCTAAAACCTGTTTTTTCCATAACTGCTTTTACGCGTTCGATTATGTTGCCTATTGTCAGTTCCTCGTTGAACACGGGAATTATCACGGAAAGCGTCATTTCATCATTGTTCATTTTATTAAGATGCTGAATGAAAGAATTTATAAACTTTGGCTGTGAATTCTATCAGGCGCTTAATGGAAACAAGATTGATGTATAGACTGGAAACGAAAATGTTGGGAAGAACGGAAACAGACCAAACATTGTGGTTTTCCATGTGGTTCTTGGCGTCAATAGCCACCTTCGGGATAGCCTTTTTCCCCATGTTCTACCGCCTGATTGACAGCAGAAATAAGCATTTTCGCCGCGAAGCTGACTTGGAAAAACAGGTTGAAGCCTTCCTGAGGAAACAGGGAAAAGAGCCGCCTGCAATATCGGATGACTTTCGTGAGATGAACGCGAAAGCGTGGACTGCCGCCATTATTCTAGTCATTCCAGTGTTCGTGATAACATATTTACTGTCTATGGACCTGCTTACGCATGAAAAACATCAAGACATGCTCCTTGTAAACGCGTTCCCAGAAAGAATGTTCATGCCGCAGACGATACCGATAGAAAAATATGCGTTGATGACTATATTTACTTTGGGCGTGGGGATAGTTTACTGGCTCTATAAGATTGTAAACATGTACAACGCCCACTTTAAGGCACATCGGGAGATAGAAAAAGAAATGGTCAAGCTTATGGAGGGAGGAAGAGTTGACGAGTACGTGTAAGAAACGCAGATTTGTAAGCCACGGCGGAGACGTATGGGGCTTCAGCAGAAAATACAACATTCCACTCGAGAAAGTGCTTGACTTTAGCGGACCCATCAATTTTCTCGGACCCTCCCCCAAAGCAGTGGAAGCAGTAAAGGAATGCGCTAGGCTGATCAGGTTCTATCCTGACCCGAACCCTATAGAGTTGAAGATGGAAATCGCTAAGTACGTGGGGCACGGCGTTGACGCGGCGAACATCATCTTGGGAAACGGTTCGATAGAGCTTATTTACATGATTACGGAGATTTTCCCTAGCGGTTTCAAAGCTGTTATTCCTGTGCCGTCGTTCACCGAGTACGAGAAAGCCGCGCTGAGAGTTCACGGCGAAGCAGTCTTCGTGCAATTACCTGAAAACTTTGCTTTGGAAACGCAAAGTATTAAGAAGGCAATAGAGGATGACACGCGGATAGTGTATATTTGCAACCCGCATAGCCCTTCAGGAACGCTCTATAATAGAGAAAAGATTTTGGACATTCTTGATTTCTGCCACAAAAAGAATGTCATCCTCAGCGTCGATGAGAACTATATCGAATTCACGGGAAAAACCAAAGACACCACGATGGTTGGCTACGTGAAGAAGTACGAGAACCTTTACGTGATAAGGTCAGTCACGAAATTCTACGGTATGCCGGGCATACGCTTTGGTTACGGCATCGCAGCAGAAAACCTCGTAGATGAACTCCAAACGGTTAGGCAACCGTGGAGCATCAACAGCCTAGCAGGCTTCGCGACGCTGGCTGCGTTCAAAGACACTGAGTTCATAGAAAACACCAAGCGCACCATTGCGAAAGAAAGAGCGCAGTTTGCCAAAATGCTCAGCGAAATCGGCGACTTTCACGTTTTTCCATCGGAAACGAACTTCCTGCTCGTGAAGATTCTGAACCCAAAGCTTGCGTCCACTAAGTTGAAGGATCTGATGGCTGAAGAAGGTATCCTCATCAGAGACTGCAGCACTTTTGTGGGGCTTGATGACAGCTACTTCAGAGTTACGGTCAGGTCATCCAAAGATAACTTGGTCTTGGTTAAAGCTTTGAAAAAGGCGCTTAAGGTAACTGAAGAGAAGTAGGCTTTTTTAGAACTTTGCGCGGAAGGTTTGTTAAAACAGCAGTTTTGTTAACGTTTAGTGAGTTTGCTTGTTTTTTGGTTCTTGTTTCTGAAAAATGGGCTAGAGGATATTCTGGATGTTTTTTGATTTGAAAAACGAAAAATAAAAAGGGGAGAGTAGGTTTTGGGTTTTTGCTTGATGCCTATTTCTTTCTGAGCAGCAATAGACCAACTATGGCGATTGCGATTATTATGGCGATTGTTGCGTATAGCAGGTACATGTCAAGTGGTGGTTGTGCTGGTGCTGGTTGAGGTTCTGCTGGTGTTGGTGGTGCTTCTCCTACGGTCATGTAGGTTGTTGTGGATGAGGGCCCGTAGGCTTTGGATCCTGCGAAGGTGGCGATGATCTGGTATGTGCCTGGAACTTCTGGAGTAAACGCGTAGCCATAGTTGCCGTTTATGTCGCTGGTGGTTGTGCCGATGTGGATGAAGTTGCCGTTTGGATCAATGGCATCTAGCGTTACATCCACGCCTTTCGCGTTTGCTGGGTATGCCTGTTGCATGAACTTGTATTCCATCCACGCGCTCATGTCTTCGTCGGATATTGCTGGAGTGCCCTTGAGCGTGAAGTCTATAAGATCATTGGTGTTACGCCTGCCAGAGGGAGTTTGATCAGTGACTGTGCCTGTGATCGTTACGCTGGATCCTAGTGCTGGAACATTCTGTGTTGCGGAAACTGTGGTGGCGCTTGGTCCCTTGCCGTAAGCGTATATCATATTATCCATGCTGTTGCTGCTGAGGAGCACGCCGTCTGCGATAGCTAAACCACCACCAAAGTCCAAGATGCTCCATATTTCCTTTCCGTCTGAGGCGTTGATGCAGCGTAAGTTTGGACCACGGTATAGGGGATGAGTGTACGAGTGCTCACTCGTGTACGTGTAGAGTTTTCCGTCAGCAATGGTGCCTATGCTCAATGGATAATTGCCATAGGGAGATTCGAAGCCGACTGGTGCAGGGTTGTATATCCACGCGATTTTGCCAGTCGTGATGTTGTAGGCACGTAATTCCGTGCCAGCCAGACTCCCATATGTCAAGAGCTTGCCTTGATAGAAACTGTCACTCATGCCATAGTAGTTCTGTTGTACTTCGGGTTCACCTTCCCAGAGTAGCGCCCCTGTCTTCATGTCGTAACCCCACCGTTTCACCATGTCTGCAGACTCATACGTGATGACGCCATCTTCTGGATACAGATTGGAATAACTCACGGTTTGGTTGAGTGTCTGTGATGCCAATGGCGGCGTAAGGGTGCTCTCCCATATCTTTTGGCCTTCTTTCCCTCGCTCCAGACTAACAGCAAAGTTCCAGCCCGGAACAACCCCCCGTTCGTCGTTTCGTCCTGCAGTTCCAAAGATCACGTACTTATCCTGACGCACCGCACGGATAGCAGCCGTTTCATTGAGAAGTGCATTCCTTGAACCCAGTAGGCTCGGCATTGACACGTTCAACGTCCAAAAGACGTTCCCGTCATGCACGCAGTTGTAGACAGCACTAGTAGACGTAAAATACGGGTTTGCCCCGCCGAAAGTACCTGCCGCAGGTCTCCACTGCCAAGCTCCTGTTCCAAGTTGACTCGAAGGCATAGTTCCCCAAGAAGCGTTCCACACTGTCAAACGATAGTTGGGGTTCGTGGTGTTTCCGAGATTGACGGCGTTGTAGTATAATATGCTTCCGTCTTTGCCATAGACATTTGTACCAGAAGAAGACACGTTAGCTATATAGCAAACTGTCTGTCCTGTCCATGCGTCAAGCATCTCCCAAAGAGGCGCGGTGACGTTTATCGCGTACGGCGTCGCCGTTCTATTTATTACGCTATTTGGGGCTGTCCGGATTACACTATAGTTTCCATATTCTCTCACGTTGGGTACCTGGACTATTTGTGGCAAGGTGACGCTTGAAGTTCTATACAAGTATGCGAAGGTTCCGTGCTGGTTACCTGACTCATAGAGGTAGATCTGACCGAATGCCGGCGCAGTTGCATTATAGTCTAAGAATAGCGTTTCGCCTGTATACAGATCAAGAATAGCGAAGCCCTGGTTCCCATGTGCAGTAATGCGCGGGGAGTAGTAAACTTTGCCGTTGAGGATTATCGTCGACGACCAGGTAACACCTTGGTAGTGCGAGGTTTGGTAGTTGATGTTTCCAAAGCGTTCATCAGTGAGACCTCCAATGTAAAACGGCTTTGACCACAGTATGTGAGCGCTTTCTGGTGCTTGACCGTAAGAGTAACCACCAGTATTGCCACCCGAGCTGCCCATTGGCCATACGTTCGCGGCGCCACCCAGCCTGTTTCCAGTAAGCGGATACCAGTCTCTGGCTGCACCGCTTATTGGGCGAGTCCAATAATCGTTTGGAAGAGGAGACTCAGGCCATGGTTGTATTGGTTCCTGCTGTACGGTAAATGGCAGTTTAATGCTTTCGCCGGCGGTATAATGCGATTGAGTTGTAGTGCTGTTCTTCCACGTTTCAGGGAAGAAAGCTTGGACATAATATGTGCCGACTGTAGTCGGTATGTAACGAAGGTACCCGCCACCGACTGGATCAGTCCTTCCCAATGCTAGGTTTTGCGTGGTATTGTCAGGCTTTGTAACTGTAAATGTTATACCATCCCACCCGGCTCTCTGCACAGCGACACCACTGACACTACCAGCTGTTTCACCAATATCCGGCGGAATATCTGCAGTCCACATAACAAGCAACATCTCTTGATTGACGCCTATAACGTCACGGCTAACAGAAACGTAAATGAGGGAATGATAATAGGGAGCATTGACTGTTGGCAAAGCAACGAGTGTAGCAGCAATAGTTAACGTCAGAAGCAAAGCAATCGTAGTAGCTGTAGTTTTGCTTCTAGCAATTTTCATTTTCTTCTTTCTCCTTTATTTTTATTCTTACGTGATTCACGCAAGAACGTGATTTATGTTATAAAACGGCAGTTCTTATAAGCTTTGGGGAACCGTAAGGCTACAACAACCGTCCTTATAAAGTTATTCCAAACTAACGATTAGCACGCAGAGCCAAATTAAGCAGTAGAATCTTGGTTAAAAACCAATAGACGACATCAAACAAATGGTTGTGGATTTGAAAAGCGAAAATAAAAAGGGGAGAGTAGGTTTTGGTTTTTGCTTGATGCCTATTTCTTTCTGAGCAGCAATAATGTGGCTATGGCAACTGCGATTATTATGGCGATTGTGGCGTATAGCGTGTACATTTCGAATGGGGGCAATGGTGCCGCTGGTTCAGGTTTTGCTGGTTCTGGCAGTGCTTCTGACACACCTACGGCGGTTTCTGCGTTTGAACTGCCGTAGGATTTGGAGCCTGCGAAAGTGGCTATGACTGTGTATTCGCCTGGAACATCCGGAGTCCACATCTTCTTGAACATGCCGCTCGTGTCGCTTGTGACTGTATCGATGTGGATGTAGTTGTTGTTGGGGTCAATGGCGTCTAATGATACTTCAACGCCCTTCGCGTTTGTGGGCATTGGTCGCTGCATGTACAAGTATTCCATCCACAATTCTTGGTCGGCATCAGATACTGCTGGAGTACCTTTTGCGCCTGCAGACTGATCTGTAACTGTGCCCGTTATCATCAGACTTTGCCCTTGTGCTATAACATTCTGTGGTGCGGAGACCGTTGTGGCGCTTGGTCCCTTGCCGATGCAGTATATCTGCTCGTCATAATGATTGAGTGTTATGATGTATCCGTCTGCGATGGCAGCACCGCCTACGAAATCCTGCAGTTTCCATAATTCCTCGCCTGTTTCTGCGTCTATGCAGCGTAAGTATGAACCGCGCCATAAGGGATTAGTGTACGAGTGCTCACTTGAGTACATGTAGATTTTTCCGTCAGCAATAACGCCTAGAGAGAGTGGATAGTTACCATAGGGAGATTCGAAGCCAACGTTTTTAGCGGTGTAGTTCCACACGATTTTTCCTGTCGTAATATTATAGGCTATTAGTTCTCCGCCATATCCATAGCTAAAGAGTTTGCCTTGGTAGATAAAGTCACTCATGCCATAATAGTTCAGTTGTGATTCGCTTGCAGTTGGACCCCATAGTTGCTGTCCTGTTGCGAGACTGTAGCCCCACCGTTTCCTCGTGGTTGTTTCCTCAAAGATGAAGACACCGTCTTCTGGATCCACAGTGCCCAGTGTTACGCCAGTGCCTCCTCCATAGGTGCTGTTGGGGTATGGGTCTGTTGCTTTTGGCGGCGCAAAGGTGATGTTCCACAGCAGTGTGCCTTGTTGCCCTGGTTTCAGACTTAACGCCCATAGATGGCCTTGAATAGTCCCTCTCGCGTCGTTTTGTCCTGCAGGTCCACCGATTATGTACTGACCCTCACGAACTGCGCGGACGGTACCCGTTACAGCTTGGGGTATTGTTACGTTTAATGAATACCCGTCGTTTCCGTCAAACGTCCTGTTTAAGTAGGGTCTCCACATCCAGTAGGTATTGGACGTCCAGGCTCTGACCCAGAGGGCTCGGCTTGTGTTCCACACAGTCAAACGTTGCACCCCAGCCGTTGTGGCAATATTGTACCATAGTAGGCTTCCGTCTGTGCCGTAGACTTGTGTACCCGACCTCTTATTAGACGTGTTGGCTATGCTGCAGATGTAGTTTCCCGTGAATGCATCAAACATTCTCATTATATCGCCAGTACCAACTTCCATCGATCGGGTGCTCGAAACTGGATCAATGCTCCACAAGTATGGCCAGCCTCCGTGCTGGTTAGGCGAATCATAGTAGTATATCTGACCATAAGCCAGTTGCTCGTATTTGATAGATCCTGAGTCGTCGAAACCAGAAAACGTTATTCCCGTTACGGGTCCCGTGGTGTTGTGGAAGAATAGCGTTTCTCCTGTATACAGATCTACGCAGTACCAGCCGTATCTTGGGGGCATTAGTACGTTGTAGTAAAGTCTTCCTTGCCAGATTATCGGCGGAGTGAAACCGCCTTCGTATGCGCTTCCGGTACCATAGCCAGTAGAATTATAGTTTCCTCCAATAAGGCCTCCAGCCCAATATGGCCGGGTCCACAATACGTGAGCGCTTTCTGGTCCTGTACCGTAGCCGAAATTAGTCGTTGGGCCAACATTATGCGCGGCACTGCTAGTACCCAGCCAGTATCCTGAAACCTGCCACCAGTCTCTATTTATTGCGTTTATTGGGCGAGTCCAGTAACCTGTTGGAAGAGGAGTCTCTTGATATTGCTGAATTTGTTCCTGCTGTACCGTGAGGTAGTATGGCTCGCTTGTGCTGGCTGCAAAAGTATCGTTGACGTTGACGTTAGTGGAGGGCGCACCCGTGGGAGTAGGATAGCCTGTTAGTGTTTGTCCAGGAAACCTAGCCACCATAGAGTATACACCCATTTGAGTAGGCGTGTACAAAGTCCATGAACCGCCCACTGGGTCGGACGTGAACGGTCCCAACGTTTCTTTGGTTCCGTCAGGCTTTGTGACGTCCACGTAGATTTTCCACCTGTCACCATAAGCGCCCTGTGCTCCCGGCGGTATCCAGTCAAGCCAAAAGACAACTATCACTTGCTGGTTTATGCCTATAGGGTTTGGTGAAACACTGATGTAGCTCCGCGTAGGTCTATCAGTCCATGCAGGATAATGCGCGTTAGCGATTGGCAAAGCAACGAGCGTAATAGTAATAGTTAGCATCAGAAATATAGCAACCGCAGTAGCTGTAGTTTTGCTTCTTAAAGTTTGCATTCTTTTTTCTCCTTCATTTTTTTTCTTTCTTGCGCATTTCTTGCGCGATTCACACTTCATAACGCTGTCCTTATAAATTTTTGCAGACTCAGAGAGATTAGCACGCAGAGCCAAATTAATCAGCAGAATCTTGGTTAAAAACCAAT
>Ga0315289_10001205_pt1 | contig 40482 bp, 36 predicted proteins | sample YL17G11_40_MG_FD_203452 | JGI IMG/M metagenome (GOLD analysis project Ga0315289, IMG submission 203452) | Sediment microbial communities from Yellowstone Lake, YNP, Wyoming, USA - YL17G11_40 | ecosystem: Environmental > Aquatic > Freshwater > Lake > Sediment | place: USA: Wyoming | collected... | reverse complement strand
GCCAGAGAGGGAGAAAGACGGTGGTGATTCTGGATAATGCGAAGTATCACCATGCGAAGGTGCTTCGGCCCTTCCTGGAATCGCATCGTGACCAGCTGGCCCTGGAGTTTCTGCCCTCTTACAGCCCTGAACTCAATCCGATCGAGCGGGTATGGAAACTCACCCGCAAGCTGTGCACCCATAATACCTATTTTGAGACGCTCGAGCATCTGATTGAGGCGGTCACCCGGCAGCTTTCGTTCTGGGTCACCCCTAACGAAACGCTACGCAAGTTATGCTGTGTTAGTTAAGACGCTGTGTATAATATGGCCTTTTCAACCGATTCTTTAGTTGGCCGCTCATTGCCATTGATTTCCAGTCTTGTGAAGGCCTCAGCAATCTTTTCTTCCGCCCACTTAAGGCTTTCCCTTTGTCTGTCATTACTTATGCGCGGTTCGATGGGGGCTTCCTTGATTCCGATCATCTTTTCTCTCAGATCCTTCAATAATTCCCCTATCGTGGGATTCTCGTTTCTCCTCACATGAAATTGAATATCAAAATGGCCCTCATGTCTTTGATATTTCAACATAAATCGCCTAATGAGACCTATCTGCTGGAGCCTGAATAGGAAATTTTGATGCCTCTGAAGTCGCCGATTTCCCTGGATTCCCCTGCCACAGACTTCATGATATATCCACCCTTCTGAGTCGGGTTCGTTAGCTTGCAAACTCTGCCACAAGTCGGCGCATTGCTTCGCGAATCCTTTTGGCTGAATATAGTACTCAAGGACCATCCGCAGCTGTCTTGCGTAGTCACAAGGTTCGGGCAGACCAATTTCCGGAGGGCACCTGTTTGCTTTGCCTTTCGTGCAAGGTGGAAGAGGGACTTCTTCTCCTTCTCCATTCTCAGGCCGTTCAAGGACTCTTGCCAGGCATTTTTCGTGAGGTAGACGGACAATTAGGGCGCAATGGGCCTGATCGCCATCCCGACCGGCGCGACCTACCTCCTGATAGTACCCTTCAATACTTGATGGAAAACCATAATGGATGATAAATCGCAAACCTCGATGATCTATTCCCATCCCAAAGGCCTTTGTTGAGACCATCAAGGGAAACTTGTTCTCTTTGAAGTAGTGCTGGGTATCCGATAGGTACTTATCCCAGTCTCTCTGAAAATCAGCCCGATCGAAAGCATGGTCGTTTGCACAGATGAATTGTCCGTCTTCCTCATCGGATGCATCAATTTCATCTACTCGTTCAGCCGCCGATTGTCGGCTCCGTATGGCATAGCTGGAGCAGATCGGGCAAGAAAACGGGGATTGTGATGCATAAATGCGCACCTTCTCCTCTGGGATGATCCCGTTGATGACCAACGCATCGCGAACGGCTCCTACACCATCCTGATAAGTCTTCTGCCCGCGGGGGCGCGCGTATATGCAGAAGACCAATCCACTCCCCTTGCCGATCCAGCCACCTTGGCTGAAGTCGTTCCAAGAGAAAGAATGGTTGGCTCGCAAGGCACGAGGTAGTTTCTCTTTTAGAACCTCGAAGAGGACCTCTTGACGATCCTCGGGATAGGACTTTCCGTCAACCATATGGACCGAAAGGGAAAGCTCCGTCCGGTCAATGTTCGCCTCTGGTAGGAGGCCTCCTCCCTTCCGGACATCCTGAGCAGACAATCCCAGAATGGAACATACATCCCGGCGCACGGGCGGAGATGCGGTTGCCGTCAATGCAACTATGGGACATTCTATTCCTTCTTGCATCGCTTTCACCTTGCCCAAAAATACCGGGATATGATGGTAGCAGATCCTGAAGTCATGGCCCCATTCAGAAACACAATGGGCCTCATCGATAGCTACAAAGCTGATGTGAACCTCTGCGGCTGCAGAGGCCAGTCTGCGAGAAAAACCCAGCTCTTGAAGACGTTCCGGGGAAACGTACAAGAGGTTCGTAAATCCACCCGAAAACTCATCTAACGCCCTTTCTTTCGTTCCCGATTGCATTCCCCAACGGATCGATTCAACGGAATTGAACCCTCGATTGTAACGCAAATCCTCGACTTGATCCCTCATCAGCGCGCGCAGAGGGGAAATGACCAAAACTCCTCCGGGAAGCAGCATCGCGGGAAGTTGGAATGCCACCGATTTGCCGCTCCCCGTTGGCAAAATGCCGAGGAATGACTTTCCTTCGAGAACCCGACGGACAAGCTCGTATTGGCGTTCCTCCTCGTTGGGATGCTCAAGGTCTCGATTATGACGTAAACAGGGAATGCGGAGGAACCGTCGGGCGAAGTAATCTAATAGCTTCTTCTCGCAATTCTTGGGTCGAAGAGTGTTTCGGGGTCCGGGCCGGGGGAGGGACATCGATTTAAGACGAGCCCTGAGCGTTGGCAGGTTTGCTGACTCACAGCCCAGCACATCAGGCCGTGACTGGCCTTCAGGCAACAAAGGAATTCGACCTTCTCTCGATAGATCAACCACCAAATCTGGATCTTCGGGTTCTGTTTCAACGGCACGAAGTTGGAGGGAAAAGGGAAGGAATTGAGCGTATGGATCAAAATGATCTGGCCCTTTCGAAATCGACTCCTCATAAGCAGTAAGGATTTGATGATACGAACTCTCCTTATCCTGGTTTGACGAAAGAAGTTCAATAGTTAAAGGCAGGTTCAACTTTGCATCATAGAGCCTTGAGGCCTGATGAATAAGAAATCCCAGATCGATCAACGCAATACGGATCAGAGCGAGTGGTGCCTTCTTATCAAAGACTTGAAAGTTTGAGGCAGGACCCGCATTTGAGAGGGCCAAGAGCAATCCGAGTTGAAAGGGGCGAAACCACTTGCAGTAGTCCTCGGCGAGCTGGTAATCTTCTAACTCTTCACCTTCCTTGCTACATCCGTCTCTTAAGATGAAATCAAATAATGGCTTTTGCCCTGTTCCGATTACTGGAATATTACGTCTAATTTCTTCGATTACAGATTGTGGCTGTTTTAGTATTCGTCGCGCCGGGTACCGGAAAAAGGGATAGCCAAGTCCTGTAATGTAATTCTGCCTTGCAAGCTCATACTCCCATCGGTCTTGTCCAATTTTGGCTGGATGGTGATATTCTCTGCTGTCAACTTCTACGACAATCTCTCCCTTTGGTGTTCTTACAGAGAAGTCCACCTGATAGGAGTTTTTAAATGCCCTTTGGGGTACAACAAAAGGTAATGCCTCCACACCATAGGCAGGGATGAGGACATTAACGAGGAAGGCCCTCTCTGCAAAATGAGGATCGGGATTGTCCATGGCCGTCTCAAAAAGTCCGTGCTTCTCCATCCAAGCTTCGATTGTTCCGGAAATCCCAAATGAAGGTTGCGTGGAAACAACCTCGCCAGATCGTAACAAAAAATCATCGGAAAATCTGTAGTCCAGGATATAGGACTTCCCAACATGATACTCCCCACTGTTTTGATAATCTTCTTCAGAGCCGGGACGATAGTGGGCGTTAATGAAATGGGGGGTAGGCCAGAAGTCTTCTTTCTTTGATAACCAAGTTGGGTGGCCTTTTGAGAGGAATTGAATCAGGGCAAATTCCGCAGTGTGGGGCAGTTGAGCGAACTTATGCTTGGGTTGCTCCGGGGGGTAAAACCCTTCTTCCTCCTGTTGAATCAAAGGGTCTATCATTCGAGCTATAATGTCTAACAGTTCACAATGTTCCATCAGCCTTGCCAGTGGCTCAACGAGTCATCTTGTAATCGAACGCCTCCTTTATCAAAGACTATTTACTCCTGACCATCCCGGTTGTCAATGAGTCTTTTGGCCGGGAGATTGCTCTGGCTCAACAAACTAAGACACTTCCTCCTGGAAGGGACCGTGCTCCCCTACGACTACCCTCTCCAAGACTCGGAGTGTCACCAAAGTGTCACCGAAAATATCGGAAGAAACCGGAAAGGACGGAAAATACCGGAAAGGATGGAAAGGAAAATGGCTCAGGAAAATCGGGGAGTTTTCAAAAAATGCAGGTAGAAGGCCTACTTAGCAAGAACCGCAACATGTCACTTTCAAGGCGGCAACACGGGTTCAAATCCCGTTGGGGACACCAGCTTTCATGTAAGTTCTCGAAGCTTGATCTTATGAGGGGCGGCCGCACAGATACCAGCCCATACCAAGATGCAAGCAACTGGCGTAACTCGCCGAAAGACCGAATCGGCTGGACGCTTACCATATACAACTTGGGCGATGTGCCCCTCAATGGAATCAAGGGGTAGCCCTGGTTCACCAAGTTTGGAACCCATTGCATCACCCCGTTCAACCCGTCCTCCATTCCGAATTAGCAGGCATATGGCTTCCTGAAACACTGCCCAGGGAAGAAATGGCTGACTGCGGAGATTGTCCACCATGATGCCTTCTTTGGTTAAGGTCGCTGTGAAAGAATCCCCTTTCAAAAGCGGAATTCGTGCCGAGCCGCCGTTTTCGGCAAACTTGTGCTTGATGGTTTCTACTGCTTTGAGCACATCCATGGCTAACCTCCTGGAAAAAAGGCAGAGAATATCACCGACGAATCGAACTGAACCAAAGCTTGACGACGAATTGGCAGGCTATCCTGCTTTACCAAATAAGTAAAGAACTCCTCTCAATTTGGCCTTTCAGGTTTCTTCCTCGCATTTCCCACCGCATACACAAAAGGCACCGTGATCTCGAAACGAAAAGATCTATCCGGTGCCTATTTCATCCACTCCTCCGAACGGTTAAGCCTTAAACTTGGAGAGGAATTGGAGCCTTGCTGGAGAGTCTAAGTTGTTGGAATAGCTAGTTTTTGATTCAGCCTCTATCTACTCCTTGGCCCTCCTCTTGTCAACCCTTTTCTTGGCCGGTTTCAGCCTGGCTGAGACACAAGGAGGCAGGGCCATTTCTGACCCTGCCTCAGTGAAACTCTATCCGAAAATCCGCTGGGAAAACTGCAAGCCGAACTCCCTCAGGTCATTCCCCAATAACGGGCTATCTGGGCAAATTCACTTCCCATTCACCATCGACAACTGTTTGCATCTTGGCTGGATTGTTGAAGGACCATTTCGCCCTTCCTTGAATCCCTTCGTACTTGCCAGTTCCCTTGACTATGATGAGCGTTCCCTCCCAGGAACCCCCCCAGTATTGGCCTTTTACCCGCCTGCCTTCCGATTTGGTGCAGATCTTATCGCCATCCCGGTCGGTGTATTCCTCATACCAGTTTGCAGATCCTGACTCGGCCTTTAGATCGATGTCCAACAAACCGACACTTTGGTGGACCAAACCATCGCCGAAGGGTTTCCCTTCCAGATTCGAAGTAACTCCCCTGGAATCAGCGAGGGCCAGCAGGTGCTTTTCCTCGCCGGGCACGTTGATGGTCTCCCACTTTACGGTATACAGAACGCTGTGAATCTTATACTTCTCCCCGGCCAGGGCATCAGCCGCTACTGCGACACCGAAGGCCAGGGTAATTAGCGTGATGAATGCGAAGATTTTGATCTTGGACATTTTTTCCTTCCTTCCGAATAGTAATTTTCCTGCCAAACTACTCCCTTGACGAAAGATTCCTCTTATAGGTCATCACCTCCCTTATGCCTCGAAAATCCCCGATGGGAAACCCTCCAGACTTAGCGAGGTTGTCTCTGATCTCGGCACATAAGGCACCTTGTTCTTAATCAGCTACTTCTTACATCGCTCCAGATCCTCGGCCACAGGAGGCAGGCAGAAGCGGGCTGGCACCACGAAGGACTTGGTATAACTGGCCGACCTGGACTGCCATTTGGTGGGAAAGTCGAGTCGGGAAACATAGAGATCCATGACCGTCTGGTGGTCGCAGGCCCTCATCTTCAAGAGCGCCCCGGTGATCGAGTGATACTCATCTCCCTCCCAGGTCTGGATGATCTTTTCCGGATCGAGGCTGCCGGCCCTCTGGATGACATCGAAGAGCCAATAGAAACCGACCATGCCTGTTCCTAAGGATGCGGAAGGCCACATGTAATAGGCGGAGTCATAGGGCTCCTTCCATTTGTTCCACTGTTCGTGCCACATCTCAATGAAGGCACTATTCTGGGGGTGATCGAAGCTGGGCTGGTAGAAATACACCACGGCACAGCCGCGCCCCGCCGGACCCCCGATCGCCTCCAACGGACGGGCATCATCGATGAAGGGGCCGGCCAGCGGGATGGTCATCCCCATCTGCCGCGATTGCTTGATCAGATTCTCTACATCAGCGCCCCAATCACCGGAGAAGATCACCTCCGCCTTGGAATCCGGAATCTTGCTCAGATACGGCGCCAAATCCTTGGTGAACAGCGGATGATAGGCCTCGCCCACGATCTGGGCTTGGGGGCTATACTGCTTCAGATATCTCTTGAATGCCTCCCCCAGATCGTGTCCGAACACATAGTCCTGACAGAGGATGTAGAACCTGCGCTCGGGTCGGGTGGAATAGTAATAGGCCAAGGCGGAGGCCACCATGGCATTGGTCCCGCAGGTGCGGAAGGTGTAGCGGTTGAAGTTCTTGCCATCGTGGAGGAAGTCGGAGAGAGACTGGATGTTCACATAGATCTTCTGGTACTTGGCGGCGATCCCTTGAGCGATGCGGTTGATGTGGGAGCCGGCGGTCCCCACTATCACATCGACCTGGTCCTCCCGGCACAGCCTCTCGGCTATCTGCTCGGCCACTTCGGGCTTCGCCTGGGTATCGCCCTTGATGATCTGGATCTTCTTCCGCTTGCCATCCACCAGGATGCCACCCTGGGCGTTGATATCGTGCACGGCCCAGCCCAGTCCCACGTAATACATCTCTCCACTGATGGCGCCCGGCCCGCTGAAGGGATTCAATAGGCCCACCTTGATGGTGTCCCCCGAGGTGGGAAATACCTGATGGGTTGGATCGAAGGTGGACATATCCGCCTTGAGCGGCTCAAAGGCCAGGGCTTGAGGAGAGGCCAAGAACCACCCGATGAAAAAGGTAACCGCGAATGCCTCTATTAGTCTTGGCTTGTTCATGGTAGCCTCCTTTTGAAGAGAAGCCGGTGACTGTGGATCTGCATATGCTCAGTCGCTCTTATGGCTATCACCTCCTTTATTCCCTGGAAAGCCCGCTGGGAGGCCTTCCAGGCTCTCCAAACAAAAAAGCCCTCTGGGCACAAACTCACCCAAAGGGCTTCCGTAGTCCTGAAAACTCGGACAGGACTTTTCCTATCGTTTCCCCATTTCCACAAAGCCATTTCCAACGGGCGATTTACTGAAGAGAGGTGACCCTCCTCAGCGTCGCCCATCCCCTGCAGCGCCAGTGCTAAGGCAACTTCTCAATCATCTCGGCAAACTGTTTTCTGCTGAAGGCCTTCAGTGTCGTTGTCCTGACATTCCCGCCTGAGCCGAGTGCCAGCATGAAGGTCAAGGCCGCTTCGTCATTGGGCGCCTCTGCAATGCCAACATAGTCGTACTCCCCCATAACTACATAGAGGTCGACCAGCTTGCCCCCCGTCGCTTGCAGTCCCTTTACCGCTTCCTCAATGCGCTTAGGTGCATTCTTGATGTCCTTGGCTCCCTGCTCCGTTAATTTCATGAGGCTAATATAGGTTGGCATGAACTTTCCTCCTTTCGAGTGAAAATGCTGTTATTGCACCACCTTCCTCTGCCAAACTACTCCCCTGACGAAAGATTCTTCTTATAGGCCATCACCTCCCTCATCCCCGGAAAGGCCCCGATGAGAGGCCCTCCGTGCATATGAAACAAAAAGCCCTCTGGGCACAAGCTATTCCCAAAGGGCTTCCACAGTCCTGAAGACTCGGACAAGACTTTTCCTATCGTTTCCCCACATCTCTGCCTGCTTCCAGCCAGGCGTTCAGTGAAGAGAGATTACATTTCCTCCAACCTTTCGATCCCTACTCGATGGTAAACATACTCCTCTTACTCTTCCCGATTTCTATTGTCAATCACTTTATTGAGGACAAGAGTCATGAGGTCTGGCATCTTGATGTCCTTCAGACTTCCCGCGCCAAGAAGATCCCCAAAGCAAAGCTGGTCAATCGGATCATGAAGGATCACTTGGAGAAGGATAGCGGGAAGGAGGGAGAGACTTTATTGGAGAGAGATACAGAAGTAGGCTCAAATCGGAATCGAATCCAGGAGGCCAGTCCCCCCTGATTTTTGAGACCCTCCAAGCAGACCACCTGATAGTGTACTTAAACTACCCCAAAATCACCCCAAAATCCCAACGAAATACCCCCTTAAAGGCGAGATCTATCCTAACCCCTATATTTTTTTTCCCCTTTCTGGGTGTTAAGACGCCTTAAATCACCAAAAACCTGGGGAGGTCTTTCCCCGTCATGAAAATTCAGAAGGGGCAAATTATCCCTTAGGCGTCGAGAGAGGCGGTGGACGCAAAGCCATCGATCCCAGTAGGAGGCCCACTTAGCGAAAACCTCAATTGGGGACTCTCAAGGCCGAAACGCGGGTTCGATTCCCGCTGGGGATAAGACGGACTGTGATCAAACCTGAGCCCAGAATGCGTTCTCTGCACAGGTGGATGGCACACGCGTCCGCCTGGGGATGAGCCTGCCCCCTTCATTACTGTGCACTTTTTGTGCACCATACACGGGAAAGCAGGGGCAAACAACGGGAAATCAGATCCCTGTTTGAGGCGATCTTTTCCAATGCAGGCAACCACCTGCCAACCGGTGCTAAAATCATGCCCCCGGGCCGATCTAATTCGTAATCATCAGGTCGGGGGTTCAAGTCCCCCCGCCGGCTCCAATGAGAATAAAGGGGTTATGAGATCGGAGACTTTCTCATAGCCCTTTTTTGTGCACTTTTTGTACACCTCATTTCATTTACGCTGAGTCAAGGCAACCCCCCGGTTCGCCTTGCCGGCCTTAAATGACATATGTGACGTTTCCTTTTTCGCACGTCCAATATTTCCAGGCAGACGTGCTGAGGCGGAAGTTCAAGTTCTTGGAAGACGAAGTGTACCATTTCAATCTTGGACTCCCGACGGGCTAGGAGTTCAGAAGCAAAGCGAGGAGCTACTTCGGACTTGCCCATCTCGGCCAGAATCATGAGGGCAAGACGCTCCAGATCTGTGCCAGAAAACAGAAGTGAGGTCAAGGGCCAAGCCTGCAAGGCATTCTCGATTCGATGGCGGAGCGACATTACAGAGTCATCACCGATTTGCGACCACGCTTGCTCCATGCGGTCGTACCAGTGTTTTCGGCGGCCCCTAAACTCCGCAACCTCCCGCGGCACTATGACCAAGTGCTCCAGATTGTTGTCAAGCCTGGTAAGGTCCCGTTCGAGGGTCGGATCCCAATGGGACTCGCATAGGACCAGTCGGGGAATCTGGTGAGCCCACCATCGCTCGAGGTGCAGAAGCTCGTGAAGTACGGAGCCGTCTGTGACGGCCTGGCTATTTGGTGCCTCGATCACGGCAGACTTTTCGTCCGCAACGATCCCGAGGACCTGACGAACGTCAGAGTCGGAATCAGCCGGTGCCACAATGGCAACTTCGATCTCAACGCTTGCCAGGGACTCGAGCGAACGTACGAGATTCCGTACGTGATCACTAAGTCGATCAAAAAAGTGGGGATTCACGGCATAATTCGAGGCATCCCATGGACCAACGGTCTCTTATAACGCCAAGATGAGACACTGGACGCTTGTTGGGCGGCGCTGGCGGTTACCACAACCGGACTTGCAGCGGTAAGCAGACCATGACTTGACAGGGCGCACCTTTCCTGCGTACAGTCTACCAGCCGCCGCCGCCTCCACCTCCGCCACCCCCACCGGATGATCCGCCGCCGCCGCCGCCCGAGCTGGAGCCCGGCGGAGAGGACGATGACGAGATGCTCGACGACATTCCGCCTAAGCTCGATGCCAGTCCGGCCGCCCCAGCGGCGGCGAAATGGCTGCCTGTATACCAGGTGGGCGTGTACCCGCTCTCGTTATGGGCCAGGGCCAGGACTTCGGCGAACTGATCGCACCACTCCTGCTCCACCTCCAACGCCAAGGCATAAGGGAGGAGTTTCTCGAAGACCTCGGGTGTCTTTTCGGGCGAATGCAGTTCCTTCAGCCGGTCCTTCTCTGCCACCGAAAGGTAGAGCTTCAGGCCCTCGATCTGGTCCATGGCCCTGCGGCCCTTGATGGTGGGCGCCTTCATGAAGTGATAGAAGAGGATGTTGAGCAGCACGATGATGAAGATGCACACGACGGCCGGTATCGATATGGCCTGGGAGAACATCCACAGGCCGAAGCCTTCGGCACCGAGGAAGGGCAGGGTGAACAAGGATACAAAGAAAGCCATAATGAAGTTGAAAATCCTCGTGGTATGGTCCGTTATGGCTGTCCTCCACGCTTTGAAGGAATGATACACGAGCATTGCGCATCCGGCCGTCCACCCGGAGAGCCAGACGGTCATGAATCCGGCCAAGAGCTTGCTCCTGCCCAGGATCACAATGGTCACCAGGGCAATCATGGATATGGCCAGCCCGGGGATCAGAGTGCCCTTGTTTGTAAGGAAATAGATTTTTTCATATTCCACAGCCAGGCTCTTCTGGAGATCCTTGATGGCCTGCTTGATGGTGGCGTGGTTTTCGGTCTTGATGACAAGAGAGGTCCGGTTGAGGAAGAGCTGCCGGGCGATCCGCATTTCACCCCGGGAAAGCCCACCGTCGTCCTTTCCCGTCCTGGTGAGCGTATAGTCTCCGTTCGCGCCCTCGTCGATGGTAATGCAGCCTTTGACCGCCATGTTCACGACGGCCGCGGCGAACGCCTTGTCATCGAAGCCCATGCGCATGACATAGCGCACGGCCGCGGGCGAGAGGTCTTTGGGCGCTTCATAGAGCGGGATGATTACGCCCTTCTCCGGGTCCTTGCCGATCTTGAACCAGGTAAGAAGGTAGTAGACGAGCAAAATCATGATGCCTGCCGTTCCCGCGGCGGCACTGCCGTTGTCCCCAAGAAAGGCCTTGGCCTTCTCGGCCCTGGTGGGTTCTTGAACGAAGCCTTTGGGCCACATAACCACGATAGTCAGGCCTTCCTGGGCGTTGAAGGGTCTGGTGGTGCTGAACATGGCGCGGCCCTGATGGTCGCGGCCGGCGGTGTAATCCGTGCCCTTTTCGCCGTAAAACCCGGTGTAGGCCTCAGTCGAGAGAACCTCAGCCCCGGGCGGGAGTTCCACGGTTGCGCTGACCTTATCAATTGCGAACGCCCACGCGTTTCCGGTCACGTTCCAGTACAGTTCGTCATGCTTCTCGAAGAAGCCGAGCTGCCGGTCGGTGTGGTAGGTCAGCGCATAGGCATATTCGCCGGGCTTGAGGGTGATATCCTTGCTGCCCGCATACACCCGTACGCCGTTGTCCATGTCCTCTGTCCACCACGGCTCGGGCTTGCCGTCTTTCCGGACGGCCTGGACCTCGAAGGCCACCCTCACCGTGTTGCCGTATTCGTCCTTGTAGCGTGTAGGGAAGTCACGGTAGATGCCGTGCTTGATCTGGTTGCCCTCACAGACCACCTTGATGGTCTCGGTCACTGTCATATCCCCGGCAGGCTCGACCTTTATGAACGAGTCATAGCTGAGGATGCGCTCTCCCTCCTGGGCAAACGCGAGCCAGGGGCACAGAACAAGGAGAATGAGCAGAATCCGTTTCATGTTTGACTCCCTATTCTGATCTGCGGAGCCTGCCGGTCATTGGCATCGTCAATGGCGAAAAATTCCGCCTGGACAAAGGTGAATAGCTTGGCCACCATGTTGCTCGGAAAGGATTCGACGGCAATATTGAGGTCGCGCACCGTGCCGTTGTAGTAACGCCGCGCCATCTGGATCTGGTCCTCGATATCGGTGAGTTCCTTCTGGAGCTCCAGGAAGTTCTGGCTGGCCTTTAAGTCCGGATAGCCTTCCGCCACGGCCATGAGATTGCCCAGGGACTTAGACAGGGCCGTCTCGATCTCGCCCTTCTCGCCGACTTTTTGGGTCCGGAGGCTCCTGGATCTCAGGTCAGCGATCTCGGAGAGCAGGTTCCGCTCGTGCCCCATGTAGCCCTTGACCGTCTCGACCAGACTCGGAATAAGTGTGGCGCGGCGCTTGAGCTGCACATCAATGCCGCTCCATCCCTCCTTGACCATATTGCGCAGCCTGACTAGCCTGTTATAGATCAGGGCCGTACCTAAAATGAAAATAAGAAACATTACTGCTAAAACATATGTACCCATAGAAACCTCCGTGCTCTATTTACCACTCCGCGTTATTGAATCTGGGGACTTCCTCTGCAGACCCAATTTATGTGAAGTGAACTGCTGCGATGCGCATCGCCACCTCACCTATCACTCGAGTCCGGTGACCTTTCCCCGCCGTGTCATCAAGCATGACGACGTCTCCTGCCTTTCGTAGGCAACGTTTCCCATCTCCAGTCTCGAACTCACACTCCCCCGTCATGAGTATCAACCACTGTCGTACTGGAGTCGGGTGCCAATCTCCGTGCCAGCCCACCGGCAGTTCAAGGAAAACGATGGATTTGGCAGGTTCGGGAGAAGAAGTATTCAACGGAGTTGCTGGTGGCGCGTAATCGGTAGATTCTAACTCGATCTTCAAGGTCTCGAAGTGAGAACAACCTTCAGGATCAGAAAATATTCGAAGATACTCGATAATGCTCATAACCCGCTCTTATAATTCGCATAGCGCTGCGGCTCAGCGGCGCGCGAAGCTGGTCCGTTGAAGCCGCGGTTTAGGCCTGTTCGTCGAGTTGTTTGAGCGATTTACCACTCTCAGTTTTCCACGCGGTAAGTCCGCTTGCGCTTCCACCGTGTATAACAGCTGCCGCCGCAGATGGACTAGAGAACTCCGCATCTCTATTGAAGACCAAGAATCCATCCTTTTCGGTGAGCACGCCTTCGGCGATGAGTTGTTTGCGCTGGGCCATGACATAGGGGTACCTATCGGCGGATGGACGCTCCTCTGACACGGCTGTGGAGCCAGCGAAAATGACGAAGCCATTAGCGGTACGCTGGCCTCGTGCCTCGGCGCCTTTGATACGGCAGTGGAGTACACCACCGGGCTGAGCTTTGGCAGATGGTTGGACGATCGGTAATAGGATATCGGAGCCGAGGACGGGCAGGAGCTGCTGAATACGGGCCAGAAACACCTCCATGTCCTCACGATCTGATTCGGGAAGCCTTGAGCCGCTAGCTTGATTCTGTTCAAGTGTGAACCTGTTGACCTTAGCGGCTTCGGCCAGGAGCCGGCTTTCAAGATACCTCACATGGGCCTTGGTTAGGTTCTCATCTTTGCTAACGAAGACGATGGCCGTAATCCAGAACTCCTTTGTCTTGTGTTGTTTGAGCCGATCGCGTATGACTTCCGCCTCACCGATGTAGGCGCGGGGGGCATTGGTTCGAGGGTCGCTGCCAATAAGTATATAGACTCCAGACTTGTCGAGCTCCTCGCGAGATAAAAGCTCATCAAGTTCGGTGCGGGGAGCAGCGACAGCCTTTCCTGTCCAGTTGGAGATCTCGGCAGTGCGCAAACTTTTCGCGTCTCCGCGTGGAAGGAAGAGTTTGATAGTTGCCGATGTCATATATCCTCCATAGGCCTAACTACGGATTATGCGGTTTCCGTATAAGAACCCTTGACTGGGTTTCTGCCGGCATAAGACGCCGGGCAGCAATGTCAATAGATCGCATATACAACCGACAGTTAGGTCTGTCTACCCGCGAACCCAGGGCCTTATGTGGTTTTCACATAAGGCCCAACCTATAGCCGACCTTATTGCGTGCAAGTGCAGCAGGCTGAAAAGGGAGGAATTAAACGATCACGATCGGTTTATAATACTGCGCATGGGGCAAGTCAAGCGATAAAGTGGGGGCAGAAGGCAGGGGAAGTCTCCCTGAAAAGGGATGAGGCATCTCTTGACAAATAAAGGGAAATGGATATGAATGCAAGCAGGAGGCCGATCATGTAGTGACCCCCTGCCCTCTGGACACAAAGAAGCACAAAACCTGTCCAGTTCAAGAGGGGGTCATCACACCCAAGGCTTGAGTGACCAAAGGGCGAGGACAATGTCCTCGCCCTTTGGGTTTCTTGAGCGATGTTCGGATGAATCAAACCTTCCGGCCGTTGGCAGGCCCGGCCCCGCCCCGGACTACTACTTCTGACATGTCACCATCAGCTGTTTCTCGGCGAGATGATGGCCTTCCATGGACCTGATGAGGTCTTTCTTGGTGATCCCGGGAGGGAGCTTGGGCATATCATCTAAGGCATAGAGCTTGAAAGTGCAGCGATGGATCTTGCCTGGGGGGGGACAGGGCCCTGTATACCCCATATTCTTGAAGTCATTCGTTCCCTGTTTCGCCCCATTGGGGAGAATCCCTATGGCAGGAAGCCCTTCCGAGAGCTCCGCGACTGAAGGGGGAATATTGTACACGATCCAGAGCACCCGGGAGCCTTCGGGGGCATCTGGGTCTTCACAGACCAGGGCGAGGCTCTGGACGCCTTCAGATACGCCGCTCCACTTCAGGGGAGGGGAGACATTCTCTCCCTCGCAGGTGTACTTGACAGGGAGGGGGGCACCCTGCACAAAGGCAGGGCAACTGAACTCGGACAGCCCGCCGGTTCCCTTCTTCTCCGGCGGTTCCGCACCGCGTGAGCAGGAGAAGATCACAAATATCATTGCCAGAAGTACGCAGGAGAGTGGCTGGATATGTCTTTTTGAATCCATGGATTTGTCTCCTTTCGGGGGAACGTGTGGTGAACGATGCTCGCGCCGCGGGTCTTTGTGAAGGGTGAAGCATTTAGGTAAACATAACGAACCTCAAAGCAGACCGTAGGTCGAGACGACAGGGTCTTGCCCTGCCCATAGCCGCCCTTCCCGGCGATTATTTTCCCACCACGGGGAATTGGACCTCGATCAGGCACTCTTGGGGGCTGTCTTCTGCTTCCCCGATTCCTTTGTGGTAGACTTCCCGGCTGGCTCCAGTGACCTGGTAGTTATTTTCCTCGATCCACTTTAAGATTTCACGATAAGCATCTGGCAATTTTTCAATCGGGCCAGAGTGGGTAATGCATGCGAAGGCTCCCTTTTCCAGTTCTTTGCCCTTGACCTCCCCCTCCCCCTTGATCCTCCCAGATATGGGGAAACAGACCTCATAATGCATTTTTTGGAAATCCCATGATTTGGGGTCATCATGGAACACGCCCAGAGGGATACCGGCAAGCTTCACCTTCTTTTCTTTAAGAATTTGAGCGAGTTGCTGAAGGGCCTTTCCTACCTCTTCGCGTGGCCCTTCCTTTTCCAAGGATGCGACCTTGATGGACATCAAGAACTCAATCGAAACCTCAGGCATGAAAATCATCTCCTTTCTTCCTTTTCTCCACTCCCATTGGGAGTGTTTCGTCCAAGAACGCCTCGCTTGACATATACCGGTCTACCCTTCATATCGAAGATGGGTATCCTTGGTATCGGAGGTCTTTCGAGAATTACAGGAAACCCCTCGGTCAGACCCGTTCCCGGCATCCCCTTGCCGGCTTTTCGAATTTCTTCCCCGCTCCACGCCAATAAAAAAGCCGCTATCTTGGGATAGCGGCCCGACTATCATTGAATCTTATTAACCTCCAGAGATACTTGAATATCTCTGGACCCCTTGCTATTATTCAAAATTAACGGACTTTTTTTGGATATCAAATCCTATACTTCATGTCAAGCCCTTTTTTGACATTGTAATCCTCGTTGAACTTCCTGCCCGTACCCATACGCGCCTGGGCGGTTCCCCGACCTGATCAATCGGTAAAGCTGCCGCCGCGTCGGCGGACCAGATCTACCAGCGCCAGCTTTCGCGCCAGCACCGCCATGTCCCCCACTGTAAGCTGGCGTTTTTCCGTGAGGTAGCGTCGGTGGAGGTCGGTGCCGCCCTCGATCAAGACACGGGCGATGTCATCGTATCCCTTGATCAGCGCGTGGGCAAAGGGCGGAAGCTCGTCCTCCGGGGCATCCGGCGAGGCGCCCTTGGCGAGCAGCAGCTTCACCATCTCCAGATCCCCGGATTGGGTGGCCACTTGCAGGGGGGTCAGGTACATCTTGCTCTTGATGTTGACCTCTGCGCCGGCCTCGATCAGCAGGCACGCCAATTCCGGCCGGCCCGCCTCCAGTGCCAAAAGAAGCGGATTCTGATCGTACTCGTTGGTCGCATGGATGCCCGAGCCTTTGGCGATCATCTCCCGGGCCTCGTCAAAGCGCTTCTGCTCCAGGGCCTGTATCAGGCGGCCACCGGCGCCAAAGCGCATCTGCCTCCAATAAGGTGCGAGCCCGCCTATGAGGGACAGGAGGAACACCAGCGCCATGAGCCCCAGGACGCCCTTCAGGACCGAGCCAATGCGGAAGGGGCCCACCTTCAGGGATGCGAGCTCTTTGTACTCTTCCTCTACCCTCGTGGCCAGCTTCACACCCGCCGCTGACTCCAGCGCCGGCGTGCCCACCTTCCATATCAACAACGGGATGAGGATGAAGCAAAGCCCCAGCACCAGGATAGCCAAATCCCGCCCATACAGGGAGTAGAATCCGGCCAGCCGCGGATCCCCATAAGGGGAGAGAAGGATCTCCACCTCTTCTCCCGCCTTGAAAAGCTCGATGAGATGCACCTTGGGCTCGCGCACCTGCCGCATCTGGCCATCCTCTGTGCGGTAGACGAACTCGGGATAGCTGGCCGTCACCAGGACATCCTCAAACACCGTTTGAAAAACCCCTCCGAGGCTCCTCTCTTTGTGGAACTCCTGGTGGTAGCCGACGAAGGTGGCCTTTGCCCGTGCCGGCGAAGTCTTCACGATGCTCGCGGTCCCCCAGATCTCTCAGGCACCGTAGAGTACGATGGGAATGCCGATGAGGATGAATAGGCCAAGAATGCCTTTGAGCACCAGTGCCATGCGATGGAATGCCTTAGGCGTTTGCATGATGGGCACGACAACGGGTCTGACAGATCAAATATCTTGGATCGATAACATGATAAGAACACAAAAGGCACCGTGATCTGGGAGAAACCCCGATCTATCCGGTGCCTAATCTTGCCGGGTCTGCGGAGACCGGCCACCACCGCTTGACAACCCGAGAGGGCGGGAAGAGCCGATCCCCCGACGTCCCGTCTCGCGCTTGGTCCTCCAGGTGGCCGTTCATGTTATCGAGGCTGTGAGCGTCCCCTCACGGCTCCGCGATCTTCGCCGCGTCCAGATCCTTGATGATCCTGACCCCTCGTCTTTTCATCTCTTCCCAGGCCTGGGCGGAGGTCTCGGGCGCTACTCCTCTACAAAGACTCTCGACCACGATCACCTTGTATCCATTGGCAACGGCATCTAAGGCGGTGGCCCGGACACAGTAGTCAGTGGCAATCCCATACACTACGACCTGGTGAATCCCTTGCTGGCGAAGGAGGGTATCCATCTCCGTCTTTTGGCCGCCGTCATCCTGGAAGCCGGAGTAGCTATCAAACTGGGGATTCTGACCCTTCTTCACGACACCCAGGAAGAGCCTTCGCTCCAGCAGCACCTTGGCGTTTTCGGTCCCCTGCACACAGTGGGGGGGCCACAGCACCTGGGTTCTTCCGTCGATCGAGATCGCCTCGAAGGGCTTCTTTCCCGGATGATTGGTGTAGAAGGAGATGTGATTCGCAGGATGCCAGTCCTGGGTGGCGAAGACGGGGAAGCCGGCTTGGCTCAGACGTCGCGTGGCCCCCTCCACCTCTTTCACGAAGGCCGCATCCGTTCCGGGCACAGCCAGCGATCCGTCCTTCCAGGTGGTGAAATCTCCCTGGACATCCACCACGATAACCGCGGTCTTGGCCTCTGCGAAGGGGATTACCATGGGGCATAGGAGGAGGCCCGCTCCCGAAATCAAGGCCCATACAAAACGAATGATAGGTTTCATCTTCGCCTCTCCTTTTCGAAGCGTTTTCCTGCTGTGAGCGATGCGTTGAAAGAACTATCAATCCCTGCGATTGATGCCGGACTTTAAAAGCCCCTCCATCATAGTTGCCTTTTTAATCCTTTCGGGGCAGCTTGTCAATGGTCTTTTGGATGGCTCCGAGTGGACAGGCTTGGCCGTTCCACTTACCGACGCAGTTCTCCCCTTCCTCTTGGGGCATCGGAAACCAATTGACAGCGGCCCATGGGAGGAGTAAATAGCAGCTGGGAGGGAGTGATTTTGGTAAGCAAGGAGGGCATTCGGCGTCCCGACTCAATTGGCATGAGACATAAGGGCTTATGCGACTCCTCCGGGCATAAGATCGGGGGTCTTATGCTCTGACAGGACAAGATTTGGGATCTTATACGAACAGGATGATACATTCTTAGATGCATAAACTCATAGATACACCAATGGACGAGAAGAACATCGGTCTTGGGAAGCTTTTGTATGAACTACGACAAGACTTGGATATCTATTGTCTCATCTCTGTCAACGCGGGGGAAATCAATAAAAGGAGAATTGCCAAGAGCTTCTTTGAGCACGTCCAGCGACTTGCCCGCAGTTCGATCGCACTCAATATCTGCAAGATCTTCGAGGAACAAAAGCGGGGATATGAGCTCAACTCTATCCCCGGAGTACTCCACCACTTACACGCTGAGGCTTCCACCTCATCCGATGATTTCAAACTAAGAGATTTCATTCGAAGGTACCACGGACCATCCGACTTCGAGAGCCCGATCTCTGCACTCCAGTCAACTATCGATGGATTTCGGGACCAACACAAAGTTGAGCTCGATCGCTTCAAGACAGTCAGAGACAAAAGGGCCGCTCATAGCGAATATGGCTTCGCCGATGGAACACTTCCTTCTTACGGCGTAATGGAGGATTTTTTCGATTTTGGCGTAGACTTCTATGGTCTTATGCACGCAGCCTTCATTGGTGTTGTCCCATACGACTTCAAGACCGGGAGGAAAGTGAAGGTTAGCCTGAAGAGGCTTCTTCAAAAATTAGGTCTTGAGGCCATCAAGACAGAAATGAAATAGCCATTAGAGATGAAAATCCAAGGGGGCCGCCGCTAACGCCTCGCCTTGAGCCGCATCGTTGGTCCAAAGGAGTGTGGTCATTGTGAAAAAGCTGATCGGCATTGTTGTGATAATCATCGTAGCCATCCTGTTGGTGCTCGCCTACCTGGAGCTGGGCAAGAAGACGGCTCAGGAGGGGAAGGCAGTGATGGACATACCGCGAGAATCTGTGGATCGGGCAAGGCAGTCCGCGGACGAGATGAACAAGAGGACAGAGCAGACCAACAAAGAAGTGAAGAAGATACTTGGGGATGAGAAGGAGTAGGAGCCAGCCCCATACGGGCAGGGGAGCTTAGCGCCAGCCCTTTGCCGTTACAGGGTCGCTCGAATACATGAGGAGGTTAGTTGGATGGTGTCCAGGCGGAAACAACAACTGGGCGGGTTGTTTATCGCCCTGCTGGGGGCAGGGTTTACCGGATGGACCTGGTACACTGCGTTTTACGAGGGGTATTTCTATCGCAAAGCAAGCATGATCTTTCCCGCTTTCTTCGTTCTCGGCATGGGGATGATCTTCTTTCCCGGTTACAAGGAAGAAAGAATTGCCCGCGGCGAGGATATATCTTCAATGAAAAGCTGGCAACTGATCACCCCTCGCTGGTGGGCCATCCTGATCATCGCATTCGTTGCCGCAGGCGTGAATTACCTTCTGCTGTCATCCTTGTAGCAATCGTGCCAAACCGGAATCGCCCCTGACTGGCTCGGTCGCTGGCTCTCCCTCGCAGGTGAAGCCTTTGCGTTCGGCGAACCGCGAGAGCTGATCCCCCACCCCAATCCCTCCTCCTTATCCTTCATCTCCCACGGCCTGAAGAGTCAATGGATACGGGTGTAATGCCGAACGCATCACAGAGGGCCTCGATCCCCTCGGCGTGATCCCCATAGATCAAGATGTGATGGTTCCCGCGGGCTTGCCTGATGAAGGCACGCGCGTCCGGAACTTTCACCCTCAGATTGGTGCGGCAGTAGTCCTCGCCGTAGCCGACCAGCTGGCCTCCAACGAACACCATCTCCCGAAAGTCGCTGCCGAACCGTGCTACCGTCACCGGGATTCCTACCTCCGGCTCATAGGCCGCGCAGGCCCCCATACCACGGCCGTGGTAATCCCGAAGCCGGTAGGGTTTTGGGGGTTGATCATAGCCTCCCATGCGGAAGGGGAGCACACAGTGATTGATCCCGATGATATTTTCGTCCGGATTCGCGTAGATAATATTCCCCATGAACCCGGGACGATTGGCCAGCCTCTCCAGGAAGATCATCGTCATCAGCGCCGTGAGGTCTCCCTCGCAGGCCGCTGGGATCCCCTCGTCATTCAATCGCACCAGGGCCAGGCAGGGCGTCCCTTGTATCTCTTCGACAAGAGGCAGACAGGTGATCGCAACGGCTCCCGCTCCATATTCGTCGAGGAGGCGCTTGATGGCCAGATAAAAGCGCGCGGATTTCATCAAATCCTGATCCGTCGGCTCCACAATCCGTTCTGCCTCCCCTTTCCACTCCTTGACCAGGGAGGACACCTGGGTCGTCTCGGCCGCTTCGTAGTGCTGGAGGTATCTGGCGCGGTCACAAAACAGGATCTGGACGCCCAGGGCCCGTAAAGCCACCTTCGGATCCGGGGCGGCAGTCACCACATAGGGCGAATTGAATCGGGAGCCGATCTGTAAAGCACGGGTGTGCTCTATCCGGTGTTTGGCCGCCAGCAAGGCGAGCTGATCCCTCAGATCAACCCGGCTCAGTGCCATATAGGCTTTCACACCTCTGGATCTCCAGGAGTCTGCCGCTTCCAGCCGTCTGGGGGCAACAGCATAGTCGCCCCCATAAAGCACCAGAGGCAATCCGAAATCCCCCAGCCGAAGGTAGAATCGAATGGGGATGGGACGAATATTCTCCGTGAGTTCGAGAATGGCGTCCACCCCCTCCAGGCCCTCCTGAAAAGCGGGAAGATCCTCCCAAGTGCTGAGAAAGGTCTCCGGTAGAAGCTCCACCTGGGCGGGAATGGACTCTCTGATGCCCTCCAGGATGGCCCCGGCCCTCTCCTTCTCGGTCCCCAAGAAAAGGGGTCTCACTTTCAAATTCATAGCTTATCCTCCCTTCGTATAGGCAAAATCAGCCAGATTCCGGACCTCACCGCCTCAGGCCGGGCGGCCTCAGAAGGGCCGATCCTTGATGGTCCAGACGATGAAATAGACCAGAAGGAGCGTAGCCCAGATCAGGTTGATGGCCACCGACAGTCTCTTGGGTCGAATCTTCTCCGGCAGGAGTTTGCGATTCAGGGTGATCACCATGTAGGTCACAAAGACCTGGGCTGGCGTGGTCAGCCAGGCGGCGATCAGCCAGAGGACATAAGGGGTCTTCAGGAAGGTGCCGATCACCCCATAGGCGACCAGGGTTCCCAGGACGACGAAATACCAATACCGGTAAGACTTCTTGCCGAAGGACTGCGGATACTCCAGGAAGAAGGCATCGGCCCCCATCCGCGCGATCCCATCGTAGATGGTAAACTGGGTGTCAAAGAGGGCGAAGATCAGGATGATCCCGAAGAAGATGTAGCCGAGCTGGCCGAAGGCGGACTTGAAGATCTCTGCCATGACGATGGCGATCTTCCATCCGGAGGGAAGCTCCATGTGATAGATGCTGCTCGCCGAATAGCCGGCCAGGCTAACAAAGAAGGTAAAGAAAACGCCCCCCAGAAGGATAAAGAAGACCACCAGGGTGAGGTTGTTCAGCCTCAGCCATCCCTTGAACTTGGCCAGCTCCGAGGGATTCTCCGTATCGAAAATATACCCGGCCCTCCTGAGATCTTCCGGCTTATAGCCCAGGCCCGTGACCCGGGCCGCATACTTGCCCATGCCCATCCCTTTTTCCCGCACCCAATAGGTATGCCACAGATTGGTGAAGCCGCCCGCCGGCTGGAGAAGGAAGGGCCCGATCATGCCCAGCGTGATCCCGGCCGGAAAGGTACCCACGCTCAGCCAGCCTTTGGCCGTCGCCGCCACGGCGGCTGGGGTGGCCATCTTCAACGCAAAAAAAGCCAGCCCGAGGTTGGCCACCACGAAGGAGGTATACATAATGATCTCTAAGGAATTGTAAACATACTTGCTGGCAGAAAAGACGATAAAGACAGCCACCAGGCCGGCCACGGACCAGGCCTGCCAGGTCCCGAAACCAAAGGCGGCTGCGGCGCCTGCCGCCGCTCCGGTGATGAAGGCCGGCCAGGCTACGGTCAGCCAGCAGAAGATCGCGGATACCCAGATCCATAGCCTCCGGGGATGCAGGCGGGTGAACCCCTGGAGGACGGTCTCGCCGGTGGCCATGGTGTAACGGGCGATCTCCTGATTCAGGAATACCTGGCAGATGCTGGAGACCCAGTAGAGCCAGAAAATCCCCACAAACATCTTGGCCCCCATGAAGCCGGCGTGGTAGGCCTCAAAGCCCCCCACCCCGAAGGCTCCCAGAATCACTGCCGGCCCCGCCCACCGGAAGAGCCCTTTCAAGGAAATAGGAGGGGGCTCAGGAAGCTCCCTGATCTCCCAGGGGGGCTTGATGTCCCCGGCCTTCATGGTGCGAACGGCGACGGCTCTTTCATGATCTGCCATCTACTTTCTTCCTTTCTCAAATAGGACTTCACAGAAGAATCCACGAAAAAACCTGCGAGGCATTCCCTCCCCAAAGGGCAATTCACGAAAGACTCCTTTGAAGACAACCTGTCGAGCCATACTCCCTCGCATGGAAAGAGGCACCGTGGTCTGGGGATGTTAAGCCGAGGACCAAAATCGGTGCCTCCCCCTTTTCCAACCCCTGCTGGAGGGATGAGCAGCCACCCTGCTGCCGAGGGAAATTGATTCTTGCAGGGCCTTAGGTTCCCTCGCCCCTCCTTTCCGGGGCCTCTTTTACTCCCTTGGAATCCCATTGTCAACTGCCTTTTCGCCGGTCAAAAAGATCTTGACGCGACCTTGGATTGCATCTAATAATGTAGTCGCTAAAAGGGGAACGAACCCAGAAACCAAAAGGTTGCCAGAACCCTGAGATTCCAGAGGAAAAGGGGAGCAAGGATGAAGACCTATAAGTTAGAGGATATCTTTGGATTTGCAGTGGAGGTGGAGGAGCAAGGGCAGCGTTTCTACGAGGCAGCCTCTGCGGACGCCAAGACCGACGAGGAAAAGGACCTCTTCGCCTATCTGAGCAAGGCCGAGACGAAGCACGCGAAGAGGTTCCTCAAATTCCAGGCCTCCTACGCGCGCAAGGGTGGGGCCTTCACTGCTGATGCGCATTTCAGCGCCCTCCTCGATACCCTCATGAGAGGGATGATCTTTCCGGACCGGGCGAAGCTCAGGGAGGCCATCGGCCAAAGGGATCGGAACCCCTTGCTCTCGCTGATCAGGATCGCGATGGAGGTGGAGGCGAATTCGGTTATGTTTTATCAGGAGATGAGCTCTCTGTTGGCGGAGGCAGAGGCCAAGGAGGCGCTCGCCAAGATCGTCAAGGAGGAGCAAGGGCACCTCATCAAGCTGAAGCAACGGAGGCTTGAAGTAGACCCGTACTACGCCGCGTTGAAGTACGGAAGCTGGTTTTAGATCCTGCTATTCCCAAAACCATCCTTTCTGAAACTCCCCTTTCGAAAGATCTGCAGAGGCTCAAACACCCTCCGAGGGCAGCAATCTGCGATAAGCAAACGCAAAGGCCAACATAGTGGCAGGGATCGTGGCGATCAGGCCAACCAGGAGACAGAGCGCCCCCAACAGATTGATCCCCGCCAGCAGCAGTCCAAAGAGGAACAGATCCCACTTGGCCCCTTGCGTGATCGCCTTGCTCCTTTGGAGGGCCTCCATCGGACCAAGATCCTCGTCAATAATGAAATAGCTGAAGAACATGTACTGGATCCCCCAGATAATCCCGGGGACGATGAGCAAGATTGTCCCTCCCAAAACAATGAGCCCGTAGAGGATCGAGCCGAGAAGGAATTTAAAAAACAGGGGGAGGCAAGAAAAGAGATCAGAGATATGGCCCTTCTTGCCATCGCAAAAAGTCAGGGCAATTCGGATCAGGCCCATCTGGATCACCATATTCAAGAACACAGAGAAGAGACTCACCAAAAAATACAAGAGTGGAAAAACCTCTTTGCTCCATTGTGCGAAAATCGCCGGAATGAGATAGACCAATCCGACCACGGTCTGGAGGCCGATGAAGAAGCCGAGGTTGGATGCCATGGTATTCCATCCAAATCGAATCGCCTCGCCCTTGGAAAACCCTCCTAACTGAGGCGGCGGCTGGGATGGGAGAGGCTCTGCTGGCCTGGTGGTCTGCGGCTGAGGCAGCTGGGTTGGCGGGCTGGGACGCCAGGTTGGGCCTCCCAGTGGGGCGCCGCAGGATTTGCAGGTCGGATTGGGCATCTGCATCAAACCGCACTTGGGGCACTTCACACCTACGATCATCGGCTCATCTCCTTCCTCCCCTCGCCTTCGGCCAGGGTCGCCCGGGCACGATTTCAATTAAAGGTCAGGGAAACTTGCCAGCCAACAAAAGGGACACTGCGATCTTCTCATGGCTGATCTGTCCGGTGCCCATCTCTTTCCACCTCCAATCGTATGGGGGAGCCGCCCCTCACAATTCCACCACCCGTGCGCCTTTGGCCAGCTGCTCCGGCTGAAGGCTGTAGATCTGATCGAAAAGGGCCACCTTGAAGCTGGCCGGGCCCTCGGCCTTCTCGGCCGCCCGCTCCGCCGCCAGGCCGAAGCAGGCCAGGCCGGCGGCGGCAGCGATCAGAAAGTCGCGCTCCACCGCAGCGAAGGCCGCGGCCATGGTGGTGGCCATGCAGCCAGTGCCGGTAATCGTAGTCAGCCAAATATGGCCGTTGTCTACCCCCAGGATCCGCTTTCCGTCGGAGAGGAAATCCCGCTTTCCACCGATGGCCACCACGACCCCAGTCTCGCCGGCCAGGGACTTCGCCACCGCGGCCGGGTCTTCCACCCCTTGCACGCTCTCCACGCCCTTCACCAGTCCCCCGGCGCCGCTCAGCGCGCCGATCTCACCCGCATTCCCGCGCACGATAGCGATCTGAAGCTCTTCGAGCAGCCGCTGGCTCGTCTGGGTGCGAAAGGCGGTAGCGCCCGCGCCTACCGGATCGAGCACGATGGGGATCCCCGCCTCATTGGCCGCTCGGCCTGCGATCAGCATGGATTCGATCCACGGTGAGGTCAGGGTCCCGATGTTGAGTACCAGCGCCCCGGCCATCTGGGTCATCTGGACCACCTCCTCAGGGGCATGGGCCATGACCGGGAGCGCCCCCACATGGAGGGTCACATTGGCCGTATCGTTCATCACCACGAAGTTGGTGATATGGTGGACCAGCGGCTTGCTCTGGCGGATGCGGGATAGGGCTTCAGCAATTTGATGGTTGACTTCGTTCATAGCTCATCCTTTCACCTCACGAGCCGACTTCGATCTCGGCAATCTCCAGTGGGCACCTGCCTTATACCAGAGGAAAGGCCATTATTCAAGGCCTTAGCGCATCCAATGACCACCCCTCCACTGGGGGGGGAGGACCACACGGAACCCGACATTGTTGTCGAAGTAGACGGGAGCGAACCTGAACCGGTAGGCGCAGCGAGCGAACCTGGCATTGAAGTACCAGGAGCCGCCGCGGATCACCCGAGCTTCCCCGCTGCTGGGGCCACTGGGGTCGCTAACGGATCCCGAGGGATAATCCCCGTACCAGTCCTGGCACCATTCCCAGACATTGCCGTGCAGGTCATACAGGCCCCAGGCATTGGGACGCTTCTGGCCGACCGGATGGATCTTGCCGCCTGAGTTCTTCTCAAACCAGGCGAACGATTCGAGGCCCCCCGGATCGTCGCCGAAACAATAGGCGGCCTGGCTGCCGGCCCGGCAGGCATACTCCCATTCGGCCTCGGTGGGCAGACGGTATCCGGTCGTCCCTGCCCTCTGGTTGAGTCAGCGGAGGAACTCCTGGGCATCGTCCCAGGAGACCCTCTCCATTGGACAATCCTTGCAATGATCGAAGCGGGAATGGTTCTTTCCCATGACCGCCCACCATTGGGCCTCGGTCACCTCATAACTGCCCAGATAGAACGGGTGGGTGATCCGGACCGGGTGCTGTGGGCCCTCGTCGGAAAACCGCACCTATTCCGAGGGGGCGCTTCCCATCACGAAGCGGCCAGCCGGAATCAGGACGAACTCCATACCGGTAGCCGGGTCGCGGTAGGTCTTGCCGGCGGGTGCGGGTGGGACAGTCGAAGCTGCTCCAGTGCCTCCGGTGACCACAGCGGCCTGAGGCTCCGCCTCGCCCATCAGCCTTCGCGCGGCGCGCTTGGTGGAAAGGATCAGCTCATCCATCCACCTCGCACTTGCACATCTCCTCCTCCACCACCTCGGTCTCGCCGGTCTCCACATTGACCTGGGAGAGGGAGAGGTAGTAGGTCTTGCCCACCAGACCCAGGGAGCCGATGATGACCTTTCCCGCTCCCAGGAGCTGCCCGGCCTCCACCGCGCACTCCTTGGCCACGCAGCCGGTCATCTGGAAGGCCTGTTCCCTCAGGATCTTGTCCATCTGGCCCCGCTCCATCACCTTGTACTTGCCCGATTTGACCACCTCGCGCCGGACGCTGTCGGAAAGGGGCCGGGACAGGCTCTGCTCGATCTGCCCGACAACCTCCAGATCGAAGACTGCAAGGTAATCGGCAATGCGCACAGTGCTGGCTGGCTTTTCCGCGGCGAAGGAAGGACTGACCAGCAGAAGAAGGAGAGACAGTATCGCGGTCAAACAGCAGCACATGGCGACCTCCCAGATTGCCCAGGCTTTCAATGCTAAACTATGCCTCCAACCCGTATCTGCGTCCTACCCGCGATAGATCTCTCTCCGATGGGCAATGGAAAAAACATCTACTTTTCTTGCCGAATCGTTGACCTCATAGAGAATCCGGTAATCGCCGACTCTCAATCTGTAGGCTTCTCGGCCGTGAAGCTTCTTCGCATCTGTGGGACGTGGCTCTCCTTTCGGCGAAATCAGGCGCTTGATGACTCTCACCTGAATCTTGGCGGGAAGATCCTCCAATTCCCTCTCCGTGGACCTCTTCAGAGAAACGACATAAGCCATCAGCCCCTCTTCTTTTCCCTGTCTGCAAGGTACTCGTTCAAACTGCGCGACGGCTCTTCTCGCCGCTGTTCGAGGACGACGGCGTGGATCAGGTCTTCCACGAATTCCTTATCCTGGAGCAGCTTCTCAACAACAGCTTGCCTTTGTTTCTTGGGCAGTGCCCTGAAAGCCGTCCAGAAAACCTCTGATGTGGCTTCCGCACCGGTCGTCATCAAAACCTCCTGTGTGACTCTTGGACGAAATGGAAAGAAAGGGCTTAAGACGATTTGTTCCCTCGGCTCATTCTTGTCAATGCACCCTCTGGCTGGCGCGTCTTGGCCCTCGCTCCCTCACCCCTCACGACCTTTGTCACAGCGCCTTGACAAACTCGATGCTCTTCGCCAAAGCCTCGGGCTTGCCGAAGCCGCCGGCCTTGGTCACCACCCCCAGTCCCTCCTGGCTCCCCCCCACGATACGGCCAAAGGGAATGGCAGGCAGGACCTGGGCCTCCAGGCGAAGTCCGTGCGCCTTGAAGGCGGAGAGGATGGCGGAGGCGGTCTCTCCCCCGGTCAGGACCAGGCCTCGCAGCTCCACCTGGGCCATCACCGCTTGGGCCAATTCGCTCAGGAACTGGTTGATTCGATCGGTCTTGGCCGCCTCCAAGGATACGGGCTGGGTCTGGCCGGATTGGGTCCAGACAACCACCCCTTGGCCTTGTCGCAAGGCCGCCGCGGCCTCGTCGGCGATCCGCTGAATCCTCCCGCCCCTCCCCTCCTGGTCGGACCAGAAGCCATCCGGGAGGCTGACCAGATGCGCCCCTCTCTCCACCGCATACCGAACCTGCTCGGAGGTGACCTGGCTCAAAGAGCCGGCGATCACCAAGCAGCCTCCCCTTTCCCTCACCCTTTGAGCTAGGCCAGCCCCCACCTTCTCGGCCAGGCCGGCGGATCCGACAAAGAGGGGGCGCCTCTCCATCCTCAAGCCTGCCTCGGCGATCGCCTCTAAATCGGAGCCGGCGGCGCAGTCGAAGGTGAAGACCCGGATCCCCTGCTGGAGGTGGTCCTCGACCGCAGAAAGGACCGACCCCCAACCCTGGGAGATGACCTCCAGGCCAATGTGGGCGGTGGGCATTCTCGACTGGCTCTGCATCCAGGACCGGAGGTCAGAGGTGGTGATGGGAAAACGCGGGTCCTTAGAAAATTCAGTCTGGGCGATGGGCTGGGAATTCACCAGATAGGTGCCCTTCAGGGTCTGGCGTCCCTGGCCAGGATAGGCCGGGGCGAAGAAGGCACAAGGGAATCTTAGCCTCTCTAAGATGAGGTCGATCTCCTGGCCGATGTGTCCCCGCAGGGTAGAATCCACCTTTTTGTAGATCGTGGCCTGGGGGGCCTTCTCGGAGATGACCTGGAAAACCTCCTCCATGCGGGGAAGGACCAGGTGGGCCGGGAGCCTGCGGGTGTCGGTATCCACACAGGTGGCATCGAAACGCAGGAAGGCGGAATCGAAGCTGGAAAGGTCGGTGAGCACGATGGTCTCGAAACCCTGCTGGCGGAATTGGATACCGGTGTCGTTGGCCCCGGTCAGATCATCGGCGATGATGAGGGATTTGTTCATTCCTTGGCCATCCTCTCTATCTCCTCCCTTGCCTATTTCCAGAGCACCTGGGGATTGACCAGGTTCTTGGGCCTCTTCCCCTGCAGGGCCCGGACCACATCGGCCATGGCGTTCTGCACCACGGCTCCCACCGCCCTCTCCGTATACCAGGAGGCATGGGGGGTCAGGATGAGGTTGGGGGCCTGCATCAGAGGGCTGGTGGTAGGAAGCGGCTCTTCCACCATGACATCCAGCGCCGCTCCGGCAATCCATCCCTCATGAAGGGCCTTCAGCAGGGCTTCTTCATTCACCACTGGACCCCGGGAGGTATTGACAAAATAAGCGGTCGGCTTCATCTGGCGGAACTCGGCCTCTCCGATCATCCCTTTCGTCTCCCGACTGAAGGGGGCGTGGATCGAGACGAAGTCGGATTCGGCCATCAGGACATCCAGGTCCAGCCGCCTCTCCACATCCCACTTGGCGAAGATATCATCGTAGAGATACGGATCGTAAGCAATCACCTTGAGCCCCAGGCCTTGGGCCTTGGGGGCCAGGCAGCGAGGAATCTTGCCGAAGGCGACCAGGCCCAGGGTCTTGCCCCGGATCTCGTGTATGGGCCTCACATGCCGGAATCCCCACTTTCCCTTGCGCATATTCTCATCGAAGGTCTTCACCTTGCGAACCGCACAGAGAAGCAGCGTCAGGGCGTGATCGGAGACTTCATCTTGACAGTAGTCCGCCACATTGCAGACCATAATTCCCTTTTCTGTGGCCGCCTCCACATCCACCTCGTCATAGCCGATCCCCATGCGGGTGATCAGCTTGCAGCGCTCGAAGGACTCGATCGCCCGTCTCTGCACCTTGGGCAGGATGTTCAGCACCACATCCGCATCCTTAGCCGCGGCGATGATATCCTCATCGGTCTTCACCGCCACATCGATGATTTCCCCCCCGATCCCCGCGACGGCCTCCTGCATCGGCTGGATGGAGGGGAAATAACCTTTGTCGAGAAAGACGATCTTGAATTTTGGCTTCGCCATGATGACTCCTTTCTATGCTCTGTCTATTGATTATGCTTGCGGCTGATCGGCTTGGCGCAGGATCTTGCGAACCACATAGATCGGCTTCGCCTGCGACTCATGGTAAATCCGGACCATCAACTCTCCCAGGAGGCCCATGGCCACCAGTTGCACCCCTAAGATGATGAGCAGGGCCCCTAACAGGAGCAGGGGACGCCTCCCGATGTCCTTGCCCAGAAAAAGCTTGATGAAGGTGAGATAAAGGGAGATACCGATGCCCCCCAGGATGGATAGGGATCCTAATTGCCCGAAAAATTGAATGGGCTTGGTGGAGAAGCTGATCAGAAACTTGACCGCGATGAGATCGAGGATCACCCGGATGATCCGCGATATCCCATATTTGGAGCGGCCAAACCGACGGGCCCGATGGTGGGTCGGCACCTCGACGATGGAGGTGCCCATCCAGCTGGCGATCGCCGGGATGAAGCGGTGCATCTCCCCATAAAGCCGAATCCCCTGGACCACCTCCCGGCGATAGGCCTTCAGCGTGCAGCCGTAATCGTGGAGGTGCACCCCGGTGACCTTGGAGATGATCCAGTTGGCCACCATGGAGGGAAACCGCCGGGAAAGGAAGGGATCCTGGCGGTTCACGCGCCAGCCGCTGACCACATCATACTCCTTGCTCTTCTCCAAGAGCTCCGGGATATCGGCCGGATCATTCTGCAGATCCCCATCCAGGGTAACGATCACCTTGCCCCGTGCCTGATCGAAGCCCGCGGACAGGGCGGCGGTCTGGCCGAAATTCCTCCTCAGGGAGATCACCACCACCCGTGCATCCTTCGCCTGCAACCCCTCCAAGAGGGAGAGCGTCCGATCCCGGCTGCCGTCGTCCACGAAGATGATCTCATATTCCTGGGCGAGGGAATCCAATGATTCCTTGAGCTCGGAGTAGAGCACTGGCACGCTCTCCTCTTCGTTGAAAACCGGAATCACCACTGAGACCGCGATCGGCTGTTTATCCATTATGCCTGCTCCTTGCTCTATCAATAGGTCCCCTTCGGCCTGGCGATCTCGATGCCGCGATAGCCGGAACAACGAAAGATCGTGAATCTGCGGACCCTATGGCCCCCGCGATAGATGGCCACCGGCGGATCCTTCCTCACGCTGAGGAAGGCCCTCCGCACCTCCGGTTCGGCCTCACGATTTCCCTGTTTCACATAGATGGCATCGTATCCCTTCAGCGGTAAAATCCCTGGCCAGAGGTCGTACTGATTGAACCTCCGGCCGAGATTGACACAATAGGTGGTTGGCCTCCCTCGCACATAGAAGGCCAATTCGCTCGCAACCTGATAGCGATCAGAGAAGATAAAGGTCTTGTTGGAGGCGGCCATCTCCTCCAGGGTCCCGCTCACCCGCTCCCCCAATTCCGCCCATCCCTGGAGTCGCAGGGTAGGATCCCAACGTGGCGGCAAGCCAGCCCGACGAAGGAGTTGGCTATTATAGGCCAAGGCCGTGGGGATGGCGGCCAGCAACAGGGCAATGACGAAGAGCGCCTTCAGACCCTTCCCTCTCCCTTTGGCCTTCAAGGCTTGATAACGGCTGTCGAAGACGGCGGCGGTGCCAATGCAGCCGGAAAAGTAGGCAGGCGCGGCCCAGTTGGCCTGGACTTTGGTCTGCAGGCTGAGCAGGAGGAAGAAGAGGAGGATGGGCACCGAGGTCAGGGACAGAAAGAGGTACTCCTCTTTGTGTTTGAAAAAGCCCAGGTAACTGGCCTGACAGAGGGCAAAGGCCAGTCCGAAAAAAAGGAGCGGGGTGAGGGTGGCGGCCTGCGATCCCAGGAATTCGAAGAGGCTGAGCAAGGAGAGGCTGAAGCCGTGCCCGCCGGCATGAGCCTGGCCCATCAGGTGTCGAAAAGATATCCATTGATGTCGGGCATTCCACAGGAAGACCGGATAGCAGAGCACTGCCCCCAGGAGGAGCGCCAGATACGGCTCCCTTTTCTTGAGCCAGAAACGATACTTGGGGTGCCAAAGGAGAAAAGCCAAGGCGAGAGGCAGCCAGAGGACCATGGAGTACTTTGAGAGAAAGCCGAGGCCGAAGGCGATCCCGGCCGGGTACCAATAGAGCTTATTAAACCGGAGGGCGCGATAGAAACAGGAGAGCGACAATCCCCAGAAGAGGAGAAAGGGGGGGTCAATGGTCATGAGGATCGAGCCCGCGGAAAAGAGGAGAGTAAGATTGGGCAAGAAGGCGGCAAAAAACCCAATCCGCTCGCTCTTGAACATGTCTTTGGCCAATCGATAAAGGACGATGCTGAGGAAGAACGATATGATCACTGCCCCCAGGCGGATGAAGAAAACAGATTCCTCCCCCAGAGAGGTCAGAAGGAAGATGAAGTAGGCAACCATCGGCCCCTTGCTATAGTAGGAGATATCCAGGTGTCTGGCCCATTCCCAGTAATGGGCCTCGTCTGGGGCCAGGTCCAGGGGGCCCCACTGGATATAGCACAGGCGGACCAGGGTAAGGAGAGAAAGCAATCCCCAAAATCCCCACTGAAAGCGCCTCCCCTTTGGCAGATAATATTCAAGCATGATCCGAGCTTGCCACCCTCCACCGCCGATCCAGCCAGGTGAAGATCGCCTGTTGCAGAAAAATGAAAAGGGGCGCACAGCAGAACCCCACCATCGCCCCCCCGGCCACATCCGAGGGGTAATGAACCCCCAAATAGATCCGGGAGAATCCCACGGTCAGGGAAACTACCAATGCGGGCAGGAGCAGCCATCGATAGAAGTAGGCGATGAAGGCCGCGGCTGCGAAGACATTGGTGGCATGATTGGAAGGGAAGGAGTAGGAACGGGAGCAACCCGCCAGGAGATGCACCCCGGGGAGGGCATGACAGGGCCTCGGCCTCTTCACCAGGAGCTTGAGCAGGTAGCTCATCTGATCGCTGAAGAGAAGGAGAAACAGGCCCAGCAGGGCAACCATCCTCCCTTTCCGCTTACCCCAAATCATGAGGCCGCACCAGAGCACGGCCAGGGGCAAACGAAAATAGGACTCATTGGATATAATGGGCATCAGGAAATCAAAGAACCGATTCTGCCAGCCTTTATTAATCAAATAGAATAAAGAGATGTCCATAAAAATAGGGAGGCTGCCCGGAATGGCCTCCGGTAGAAGGCTTTTGTGTGACCTTAATCGCAAGCAGGCAGGCGAGCAGGAAAGAAATCAGGTTTCCGCGGCCAGCAAGAGGTTCTTCGAAAAATCATATATGATAAATTTGATGACTGTCAAGGAAAATGCCAGGGCGGGATGCCAGGACGGGACAACCCCCCGGGTGTGGCTTAAGGAGGCCCTGGTGCCCCAGAAAAAGGCCTTGACTTTTTGGCCAGGGTGCCAAATAATCCACGAACGCTATTCGCAGAAGCAGATCCATCAATCATTCCGCAGGAGGTAGCCTGGTGAAAAGATGTTTCATGCACCTCGGCTTCGGGGGAATTTTATTCCTGCTCTTCATGGAATGGCTCTCTCTTCCAGTGGGCGCAATCCAGACAGAGCCGGAGCGCATGCGGATCGCCATCGTCGATTTCAACATCATCGGGGAAGACCCCGGCATCAAGGACATCGGCAGCATTGTGGCCGAGTGGCTCATCACCTCCTTTGTGCAGTCCGGGCGATTTGAGGTGGTGGAGAGGTCTCAGCTGCAGAAGATCTTGGAAGAACAAAAGTTGGCCCTGGCCGGCTTCGTGGCCCAGGACACAGCGGTCAAATTGGGCAAGGTCTTGGGGGTGAAGGTTATCATCTCCGGCACCCTGATCAAGATGGGGGAGGCCATTGAAATCAATTCTCGCCTGATCGACACCCAGGACGGATCCATCATCAAGGCCGAGAAGCGGAAGGCCGATCGGGTCTCAGATTTGGAAAATACCGTGGAGGACCTGGCGACCCAGATCAAGGGAGACTTCCCCCTACTGGGGTATGTGGTGAATGTGTCCCATTCGGAGGTTATGGTCGATCTGGGCTGGAAGCATGGGGCCGCCTTGAACCAAACCTTCATCGTCTTCCGCGAGGGAAAGCAGATTATCCATCCCACGACCAACCAGGTCCTGGCCGTCGAGGAGATCCCTATAGGAGAGATTCGCATCACCAAGGTGGATCGCATTACCTCCCTGGGAGCCATCATCAAGCAAACGGAGGACAAGAAGATCAAAGCCGGGGACCGAGTCCGCACCCCCACCGGGGCCGCGATCTCCTCCAAGCCAGCTGAAATCAAGCCGTTGCCACCTCCGCCAGAGGCCAGGGTAACGCCGCCCGAAGCACCAAAGGTACAGGGCCTGCATTTTTTGCTGAAGTGGGGCGAGGGGGGACGGACGCCCGGAAAATTCTCCGTCCCCCTGTCCCTGCACATCGACAAATATGATCGCGTCTATGTGGCGGATTCAGAAAACCACCGCATCCAGGTCTTTGACCGCCAAGGCCAATTTCTGCGCACCATTGGCAGAAAGGGCAGAGGGGAGGGAGAGTTTGCACTCCCTACCGGTGTCGCCGTGGATGAAGAAGGGTGCGTTTATGTGGTAGATTCCGGAAACCGCAGGGTGCAGAAGTTCGATCCCGAGGGGAGATACCTCCTTCAGTGGGGCAGCTCAGGGAGGAGGGAGGGAGGTGTCCAGTTTGCCGTCCCGAGCGGGATTGCCATTGGTAAAGATGGCACGATCTATGTGGCAGATTCCAAACTGGGGCGCATCCAATGCTTTGATCGCTCCGGCAATATACTCTTCGCCTTCGGCGAACGCGGAAGGGGACCTGGCGTCTTAAGTCGCCCCACCCATCTGACGACCGATCGCGAGGGGAACCTCTGGGTGATCAATTCCGGCAATAATTGCCTTAAGAAGTATGACCGAAAGGGAAACTACCTGGCAACCATTGAGAGGAAAGGTCGCAGAGAATCTAATTTTGTCCTTCCCTTGGGGATTGCGGCCTCCTCCGCCGGCCATCTGTATGTAGTGGATGGGGAGATGAATCGAGTGACCATCCTGGACGGGAATGGAACGCACCTGTTCACCTTGGGAGAAAGGGGGAAAACGGAAGGAAAATTCTACGATCCCATAGATATTGCCCTCGATCGGGAGGGGAATACCTATATCTTGGAAAGGAGAGGGGCCCGCATCCAAAAATTTTCTCCCTTTTAGCTCTGATCTTCGATCTTGGCCTCTGCTAACCTGGTATGATCTCCAACCCAAAAGTCCTTTCACGCTGCTACCTTCCCCTGGTCCTCCTCCTGCTCCTGGTGGCCTCTGCAATCCTCCTCTTTTTCCGACTCGGGGACATCGAGATGCGGCCCTGGGACGAATCCCTCTATGCCCTGCGAGCCAAGGAGATGTATTATTCTGGCCATTTCCTCGCCCCGATGCAAGGGGGAAAGGTGGCCTGGTCCTCGGGAAAACCTCCTTTAGGCTACTGGCTCATTCTTCTGAGCTTCCATCTGCTTGGACTCAACCCCCTGGCCCTCCGACTGCCCTTTGCCCTCGCCGGAGTCGGCTGCGTCTTCTTGCTCTTCATGGTTGGCCAGCAAATCGGGGATCGCCGTTTAGGCCTTTTCTCTGCCTTGGCCCTATTGTTGATGCCGGGATTCCTGGACTACTCGCGACGGGCCATCTTGGAACCGCTCCTCACCTTCTTCTTCCTGGCAGCCCTCCTTCTTTTTCACCAATCCCACCACTGCACCACAAGCAAATCCATCCTCTACAGCTTCGCCTCTGGCCTGGCCATCGGCTTGGCCATCCTCACCAAGCAGGTGGTGGGGCTCGTAATCCTTCCCGCCCTCTTGATCTATGAGATATACCACTGGAGATGTCGCGGGGGCGAAGGCCACCTTGCCCGATCTGGATCCCTCCTCCTTGCCACGGTGGTCACCAGCGTTTGGTGGTTCCTGATCATGTATGGCCAATACGGGTCGACCTTCCTTCAATCCTATTTCGGAACTAATGTATTCCGCCGCCTGACCCACACCATCACCGCCCGTAAAACCATGGCGCGAGGATTTCACACCGTGCTGCTGCAACACACGGGTACCATTCCTCTCCTGGTGGGGCTGATCGGGCTGCTACTCCTTCTCTTGCTGCTCTGGCCCCGATTCAGCCGCCGGGTGGGATCTCTGTTCCTTCCCCTCCGAGGGGGCTCTCTCTTTATCCCCTTTTTCCTCTTCTCTGCCACCTATTATCTCATCTTCGGAGTCATCTCCCGCACCCTCCTCTCCTGGTATCCCTTTCCCCTCTTGCCGCTCTTGGCCTTGGGCCAGGGCTATCTCCTTCGGATCTGCATAGAGGCCTCCGTCAGGAGGGAGAAGAGCCGCCTTTGGCGATTCGCTACCTTGTTTCCTCCTTTGTTGGCCTTCACCTTGGCCTTCTCCCAAAAACTCCACTGGGCCTTCCTCTTCCTGATTCCCCTGCTCTTCCTCCACTTGCTCCTCCTGGCGGGCGAATCAACGGTGGTAAAGGTGGAGATCGCCCAAGAAAGGAGGGCATCCTTCCTTTGGGGCCTGGGGCTCTTTTTTCTTGCCCTTTTCTTTTCGTTCTCCGCCCACCTCGCTTGGCAGGGGCAAACCTATCACTCTCCAGACCCCTACAAGGAGGTGGCCGCCCAGGTAAAGGTCTCCCGCCCAGAGGAGGTTTTATTCGATGCGGATATCGGGGGTGACCTCTGGGACAAGATCAACCCGCTCAGGTTCTATCTGGAGATACCGGTCCGCAAGGCCCAGGTAGAATCCTATCTGAGGGGAGACGGTGCTGGAAAAGGGGAAATGATCATCACCAGCAGGGCCCGCTGGATGGCATTGAGGGGCACGGCATCGGGAGGCAGACCGGCCCAGCTGCTTCCCGGAAACGACCTGGTGCTTTTGGAGACCAGATAAAAAAAGGGGATGACCCTCTGTTTTGGAGGACCATCCCCTGCAAACGACTGCGTTTCAAGGATCAGGCAGATTCGACTTTGGACTTGTAGAGGAGGATGGGGCTCTTACGTTCGGCCACTGCCTCTCGATTGATGATCACCTCGGAGATGCTGGACTGGGAGGGGACATCGTACATCAAGTCCAACATGAGGTCTTCGAGGATGGAACGCAGGCCCCTCGCCCCGGTTTCCCGCTTCACCGCCTGGCGAGCAATGGCCATGATCGCATCATCGGTGAAGGTGAGCTTCACCTTCTCGAATTCGAAGTATTTCTGGTATTGCTTAATCAGACAATTCCTCGGCTCCACCAAAATGCGCATCAAGGCCTTTTCATCCAACTCGTGCAGGGGCGCCACCACCGGCAGTCGGCCTACCAACTCCGGGATCAGGCCGAATTTGATCAGGTCGTCGGGCTGGATCTCAGAGAGAACATGGCCAATGCTCTTGTCCCTCTTGCCCTGGATGGCGGCACCAAACCCCATGCCCTTCTTGCCGATCCTTTCCTCCACGATTTTCTCCAGGCCGATAAAGGCCCCGCCGCAGATGAAGAGGATATTGGTGGTATCGACCTGAACATATTCCTGCTGGGGGTGCTTTCGTCCACCCTGAGGGGGGACATTGGCGATCGTCCCCTCCAGGATCTTTAAGAGGGCCTGCTGCACCCCTTCCCCCGAAACATCCCGGGTAATGGACGGATTCTCCGATTTGCGTGCAATCTTGTCGATCTCGTCGATATAGACAATCCCCCGCTCTGCCTTCTCCACATCGTAGTCGGCCACCTGCAGGAGCCTGAGGATCACATTCTCCACATCCTCTCCCACATAGCCCGCCTCGGTGAGGGTGGTGGCGTCGGCAATGGTGAAGGGCGCATCTAAGACCCGGGCCAGGGTCTCAGCCAGCAGGGTTTTCCCGCACCCGGTGGGCCCCACCAGCAAGATATTGGATTTCGCCAACTCCACCTCGTCGAAGTCCCGGTGGGAATCGATCCTCTTATAGTGATTGTGGACCGCCACCGAAAGGATTTTCTTGGCCCTCTCCTGGCCGACCACATATTGATCGAGAGTCAACTTGATCTCGACGGGCTTGGGCAGGGCCCCCGCCTCCTTCGCCCGTTTGTCCTCCCATTCTTCTGCGATGATGTCGTTGCATAGCTCGATACATTCGTCACAGATGTAGACCGTTGGCCCCGCAATCAGCTTACGGACATCATCCTGCCCCTTGCCACAAAAGGAACAGCGGAGGCCCCCGTCTGGTTTTCCTGCCTTGGCCATTATCCTTTCCTTCGATAACGACTACCTGTGCTCGATAACATCATCGATAATCCCGTATTCCTTTGCCTGCTCGGCAGACATGAAAAAGTCCCGGTCCGTCTCTCTCTCGATCTTATCCAGCGGCTGATGGGTGTGTTTCGCCAAGATCTTATTGATCTCCTCGCGCATGCGTAGGATCTCGCGCGCCTGAATGTCGATATCGGTCGCCTGCCCCTGAACACCTCCCAAAGGTTGGTGGATCATGATGCGGGCATGGGGGAGGGCCGATCTCTTGCCTTTGGTGCCAGCGGCCAAGAGCAAAGCCCCCATACTGGCTGCCTGCCCCATGCATATGGTGCAGACCGCGGGCTTCACAAATTGAATCGTATCGTAGATCGCCAGACCAGCGGTCACCGACCCCCCAGGGCAATTGATGTAAAGACTGATGTCCTTGTCGGGATCTTCCGCCTCCAAAAAGAGGAGTTGGGCGATTACTAGGTTCGCATCGATGTCGTCGATGGGAGTCCCAATGAAGATGATGCGATCCTTTAATAATCGGGAGAAGATGTCGTAAGCACGCTCCCCCCGTGCTGTTTGTTCTACCACAATGGGTACCAGATTCATATCTCTTCCTGCCTTAAGCCAAAACGATTCGATCGCCGGTGATAATGTGGGCCCGCTCAAAGAGCAGGTCGAGGGTCTTCCTCTCCTGCAAAACCCGCTTCACCTGCACCAGCCCGTCCCTCTCCTCGAAATATCGCCTCAAGGCGGCAGCGTCCTGTTTCAAGGATGCGGATAAATCTTCCAATTCCTTTTGAATCTCCTCCTCGGAGGCCTCCACCTGCTCCTTCTCCGCGATCGCCTCCAGGACCAAGGAGTTCTTCACCCTCCTGCCCGCCTGATCCCGCAGCCTCTCGCGAAGGCTCGCCTCATTCAGGTCCAGATCTTTCAAGGTTGCGCGCCGCGCCGCGAGAGACCGGAGGGTGCTCTCCATCAGGTGTTCCAACTCCTCCTCCACCAGGGAAGGAGGGGCTTCAAACGGGGTGGACTCCAGCACTTTCCCTAGGATCTCCTCCTTTAGGACACTATCCCGGTCCCTCTCCTTCTCCGCCAGCAGTTCCTTCCTCAGCTTTTCCTTCAGATCATTGAGGGTTCCTTCCTCTCCTATCTCCTTCGGGAATTCCTCGTTAAGCTCAGGAACCCGCTTTTTCTTGATCTCTCGGATCTTTAACCGAAAGGGCACCTTCTTGCCCGCCAGTTCCTTCTTGATAAAATCAGGGGGGGGAGTGACCTCCAGCTCCTTTGCCTCGTCCTTTTGCATATCTATTAATGCCATCTCCAAGTCCGGGAGCAAGGTGCGGGAGCCCAAGATAACCGGGAAGTTCTCCCGGCTGAGGTCCTTGACCACCTTCTTGTTCACCAGTCCTTCGATATCCACATAGACCAGGTCTCCCTCTAAGGCCGGCCATCCCTCCATGGGGACGAACTGGGAAGCCCTATCCTGGAGAAGCTTGAGGGCCTGTTCCACCTCTTCGTCCTTGACCTCTACCGGCTTTTGCAGCACCTCAATGCCCAGATAATCCTTCACCTCCAGGTCGGGTTTGACCTCCACCGTGACGCGGAAACGGAGGGTGCGATCGGGCTCCAGGCTCACCCGATCCACCTCAGGCGACCCTACGGTGCGGACCTTCTGGGCCTCGATCGCTTCCAGGTAGGCTTGCGGGATGAGATCCTTAATGACCTGGTCCTCGATCTCCTTGCGAAAATGCATCTCCAGCACTGGCCTGGGTATCTTCCCCCTGCGGAAGCCTGGCACTGCCGCCTTCTGTCCCCAATCCCGATAGGCCTCTTCCAGTTTGGGCTGCACCTGGTCTGGACCTACCTCGATCGAGAGGGCTCGTTTTATTGGGCTCAATACTTCAGTCTCTACTTTCATTCCCCTTCTACCAACCGGCTCTCCATTTGGTTGAGCTCGTTCCGTTCCCAACGAATGGTGCGAGAGGGGGGACTTGAACCCCCATCCCATCTCTGGGACTGGATCCTAAGTCCAGCGCGTCTGCCAATTCCGCCACTCTCGCGAAGACCCCTGGGCCTTCGCCCAGGGCCCTTTTTGATATACTTCCAATAATCACATTCTTGGTGGGCCGTAGAGGAATCGAACCTCTGACCCGCTGATTAAGAGTCAGCTGCTCTGCCTGGCTGAGCTAACGGCCCATCATATCAGATTCAATATCCATCAAATGGGCTAAGGAGCAACCGGCCCAGAATCTCTTCCAGCCCTCCTCCCATCGCCGCCCGCTTGCTTTCCTCTCTTGGCGCGCCTGGGGCGACTCGAACGCCCGACCCACTGCTTAGAAGGCAGTTGCTCTATCCACTGAGCTACAGGCGCCTTGGACCAGGCACCCTGCCGGCGCCATCCTGGGAAAGGCGTCGAGTCGGCAGCGCATAGGCCGACGGCGTCCTTCCCTTCCTTAGTGGTCCTTTTCATAAATAATATGACGTATTCTTATTCCCTTTCTCGGCGATTTGATGTATCATCCCTCCGGAAGGGAGGGAGCTATGCCGAGAAGGAGCCCATTTACGATCGAGCTCACCGAGGC
>Ga0315289_10001203_pt1 | contig 40499 bp, 29 predicted proteins | sample YL17G11_40_MG_FD_203452 | JGI IMG/M metagenome (GOLD analysis project Ga0315289, IMG submission 203452) | Sediment microbial communities from Yellowstone Lake, YNP, Wyoming, USA - YL17G11_40 | ecosystem: Environmental > Aquatic > Freshwater > Lake > Sediment | place: USA: Wyoming | collected... | reverse complement strand
GGGCGTTGAAGTCCCGACGAATGGAGTAGCCCTTGCGACGGGTAATCCGGTTGGATTTTCGGTGGGCGAGGACGGGAAGCGTGTTTTCACATTCGATCTTGACGTCGCAGACGCGTTGATCCTGCGATAGCCGTTTGCGTTTGCCGCATTGCGTATCAGGAGCGAGAGGAGCAGGTATGAGACTACTGCCGGTGTGCAGGTGGTTGGCGGTGGGCATAGTGGTTGTGTCGGGCTGCGCCGTGCTCGCACCAGGCGAGCTGAGGAACCCCGCAAAGTCGGCCCAAGCCTACGGGCGGGCGAATCCCGTCGTGGCGCCGCTGCCGGACGGCACGATACTGTGCGAGGCGGAGGAGTTCCAGGTGCAAACCCCCGGCTGGGAAGCCAAGAACTGGGGCACCAACTACTATGCTGCAACCTTCGCCAATACGTTCCTGAGCCGTAAGGCGTATCTGGGTGCCCCCGAGCAGTGTGATGATACGGTCGCAACGCGGGAGGCTGAGGTGCCGGAGGCGGGGCGATACCTGGCGCTGGTGCGCTACGAGGCGGCGTATCGCTTCGAGACCCAGTTCAGGCTTCGCATCGAGCAGGGTGGCAAGGTGTTGCTCGACCGGCTCTACGGCGCGAGAGACAACGTGAAGATCTGGGCCTTCCCCTGGAGTTTCGGGCATGAGCTCCAGAAGGAATTCGCATGGCGCTGGGGCGCTGTGGAGAACGTCGTGTGGGAGGGTCATGACGCCTACGTCGACCTCCACCCCGGCACGGTTAAGCTGACGTTGATTGCGGGCAGGCAGCAGGGCAACGCCGCCAGGCGCAACGTGGACCTGGTCATGCTGACCACCGACGAGGAGCAGATCAAGTATCGTATGGCGAACGAGGGTCATCTCCCGCTGGACGGCATGCTCACGCAGGCGGGTGATGTCTACATCAAGCTGCACAATCTGCCGGACGGCGTGAAGATGACGCTGAACGTCCCCCCTGGCGTCGAGGACTCCGGGGATCACATACGGAACTGGACACCCAGGACCCTTGAGGCCGACCCGGGCCAGTCCACCGATTGGGTGGAGGTCGGCAGCCTGCTGGACTCACTCTGCGACGGCGGACAGTCGCTGCCTCAGCCTCCCTGGCCTATCAGCGCTAAACCGGTCGAGGAAGGTGGCGCGCTGCACTATAAGGTGGAGTTCGGGCTGAAGGCAGCGGACGGGGGAGTTGAGTCTGTCCGGACGTTCGAGAGCCGCTCGGACAGGGTCGAGCCGGCCTATGACGCCAACATACGCTACACACGGCGCATCCGCCCGGAGACGGAGGATTTCTATACTCTGGTTGATTACCTCAAGACGCATCCTGAGCGCGGCACGCCGCCTAAGCGCACGTTCATATTCTGTTACACCTTTGACGAGTATAGAAATAGGACCGACGACCCGAAGCACATGGCCGCCCTGAGCGACTTCATCGGCATTATGGGGCTGACCGGCATGATGCGCGACAAGCCTGGAACGCCGGTCAAGCCGCCGATACGAACCGGTTACATCGACGTGCGGGGCAAGCCACCCGAGAAGTTGGAGGAGTTGCTGAAGAGGTTGCAGGCCGAGGGGGCTGCGTCTATCCACGCGTGGCCGACAAGCCCGCCCGAGAGCTCGGAGTGCGAGCTCCGCTCGGCCAGCAAGGCGGAGGACATTGTGGTCGTGAGCCTGGGCGATGAGATTGACCTGGCCTCGCCGCCAGCCGACGACCACGCCGGGTTCCGCGACTGGCTGCGGGGCAAGGGCCTTGAACCGTCCGATGTAGACCCGTCCGCCGGCGAGTCCTGGGAGAACGTGATGTACTGCCCTCAGGACGAGACGGCTGAGGCCAAGCCGGAGCTCTACTACTACTCCCAACGGTATCTCCACCACTACGGCATTCACGCGCAGAAAGCCCTCACTGATGTCATCCGCCGCTACCTGCCCAACGCCGGAATAGGCGCCAATTACTCGCCCCATGGCGTCAGGTACGTCGGCGAGGTTCACAAGTGGGTCACGATGTTCCGCGAAGGTGGAATGACGATGCCCTGGAGCGAAGACTACATCTGGCAGCTCCCCATGGGCACGCAGCAGATGAACTTCATCCTCCTGGACCTGTTCCGGGCGGGGATCAGGGGACAGCCCGACGCGAAGATCCTCTTCTACGTCATGCCGCACTATCCCGGCAACACGCCCAGAAGCTGGCGGCGTCAGTTCTACGGTGACGTGGCCCACGGCATGAAGCACATTGATCTGTTCGCGTTCCGACCCTTGGAGACGGTGTATAGCGAGAATCACTCGAACGTGGCGGAGATTGGTCTCGAAGTGCGCCGGGCGTTCTACGAGCTGGGGCTGTTCGAGGACGTCATGCAGGATGGAAGCGTCGAGCCAGGCGTAGCCGCGTTGTGGTTCAGCGAAACCAGCGACATCTGGAACGATCGTCGGCCGCCGTTCGACACCGCCAAGCGTGCGCTCTACATCGCCATCCTCCACCAGCAGCTCCCCCTGGACTTTGTGGTCGAGGAGGACGCCCTGGCCGGCGACCTCAAGGACTACAAGGTGCTGTACCTCACTGATGCTCACGTGAGCCTGCCGGCGTCGAAGGCCATTGCAGATTGGGTGGCCCAGGGCGGCGTCCTGTTCGCCACGGCCGGTGCGGGGATGTTCGACGAGTTCAACCGACCCAACGAAGTCATGCGTGAACTGCTTGGCGTGGAGCAGACTGCACTCGAAGAGAAGGGCGAGATGAAGTTCATAAAGCAGGACATGCCGTTCGCCGAGCCGATGGACACCGTGACGTGGCTGGAGCCGACGGGCGCCGTGCAGATGCCGGTGATCGCGGCGCGCGGCAGCATCGAGGCACGCGGCGCAGACGTGCAGGGTACGTTCTCGGACGGCTCGCCGGCGATCACCGTGAAAAGAACAGGCAGTGGACAGGCGATCTGCTGCGCGTTCCTGCCGGGGCTGAGCTACTTCAAGCCGGCAATCCCTCTGCGGCCGGTGGACCGGGGTGCGACGGACGATGCCATGTCGCATTTCGTTCCCACCGAGTTCCACGCTGGTGCAGCGGCTCTCATTGGCGCCCCCGCATCGGGTGTGGAGCGGCCGGTGCTTTGCTCCGAGCCGCTTGTGGAGACGCGCATCATCAGGTCCGAGCACGGCGTGCTCATTCCATTGGTCAACTGGAGCGCCGGCCCGGTCAAGGGGCTGACCGTCACGGTATCCGTGGATGTCCCGACGGCTGACGTCACCCTGGCAAGCGGCAAGCCTGTCCGCGTTTCGACGGCTGAGGACGGCAGGTGCGTCTTCAGACTCGACCTCGACGTGGCGGACGCTCTGATCCTGCGATAGCCGTTCGCATACGCGGGGATTGTGGCTCGGCGTGACGCGCACCGTCGCAGGCGAGTTGTGCCCTACAGCCGGGAGTGAGCTGCTGGGCGACGAAACGGTGCAGGGAACGTCGGGAAAGAAGATTCCGGCGCCTCGAACGGGCGCAACGCCTGCGGCTCGACGCGTCAGCAATACCGATTCCTGTGGGGCCTGAATCTCGTAATCTTGGGCGTGGCGGTAGATTCCTGTGGCAAGACTTGTTGCCTCCCCATCAACCTGCGCATCTACCACAAGAGGCAGGACTGCCGCAAGGAGGGCTGGCCTTACCGCACGCGGAGCGAACTTATGCGCGAGATGATCCAGGAGGTGCTGGATGCCTTTGCAGGGCGGCACCTGGTGCTTCCGGTGGACTGCCATTTCGCCACGAACTGTTCACCGACAGAACCAGAAGCGAGCCGAATCGGCAGGAGACAAGCCGATATGTCAATGTGCGCAAGCCCAGGAACTGAAAGGGCTTAGGTCATAATCCTTTGACCAGCAAACGCTTAGGGATCACCTCGGTTACGGATTACAGAACCGCTGCTATACCGTTGAGCTACACTAGCTTCGGGCGCCTACCACGGCAGGTCTGGCTTGATCCTGCGGTCCCGCCGGGCCATTCTCGTACCTTATGCCAAATCCGCCAGCTTTTTTGAAGCGGACGGGGGCTCTCCGCGCGGCGAGGTCCGTGTGGACGCTTCTGCCAAACGTTCACACGACTCCGTCAGCAAAAACTTGATAATCGCCCCCTCTCATTCGTACTATACCGTTGGCGCGGGGACCTATCTCAACGTCTGCAATTATCCGATACGGAGCGACGAGAATCGCCGGGGCACAGGCAGGCGCGGCGTCCGTCGTAAATGCGGCCCGGCCGCCTGGACCTGAACTTGGCGGTGATCCCCCACGGCGGTTGCATTAGGGGAGAGGAATTATGGAGCCGGCCGAAGCGTCCAACAAAGAGAAGTTCATGGCGGTGCCGCTGGCTGTCATGCAGGCGGGCACGCTGGCGCCGGTGGACCTGTATATCCGCGTGCGACCGGGGCGCTTCACGCTCTACAAGAAGGCCCAGGCGCCTCTGTATGAAGAGACACGCCTGAGGCTGCTGGAGCACGGCGTAAAGTCGCTCTACTTTTCCGTGGCCGACGTGGACGCCTATCATCAGTATGTCGAAGAGAACATAGTGGCAATCGTCCGCGACGATCTCCTGAGCGGAAGTCGGCTGCAGAAGAGGCAAAAGAGAATATCTGACACCTACGAGACACATGCGAAGGGCATCCGAATACTGCCGGGACAATGGCGTCCACACTACCCCTTTGAGCAGATCGCCTGGATAAGTCCTCCATGGCCCAGCCAGGACTATATCTGGTTGGATTTCCCAGAAGCGATATTCTCCAGTATTGGCCTGCTCTACCTGAGTCATGTCAATCCGAAGTTTCCCTCGGTGTTTCCCAACCTGCCGAAGGTCCCCTGGCAATTGACCAGCAACGGAATCTGCTTTGAACGCAGACTCCCCAATGGTTTTGTGTTTGGGGGGACCTTGCGAAAGGGCGGTCCATCGGTTGTCGAGATGGAGCTGTATATGCGCAACGCCACACCACAGCCGGTCCGTGACATTAAGCTCCAGACCTGTGTCTACCTCAGGGGGATTCGAGAGTTCTCAGCTTTCTCAGTGAGCAACAAGTACGTGCATGTCGGCGACAAGGGGTGGCTGCCACTTGAGACAGCCGCACGCAGCACAGCGACGCCCGGTGAATACCGCCTGGGCGGGCGCGGCGGCCCGAAGATTGTCGACCTCCCTCTGATACTAACGGTTTCGGATCAGGAGGATCGGATCGTCGCTGTGACCTGGCATGAGCACACCTACTCCCTGGTAGGGAACCCTCGCCATCCGTGTATGCATGCTGATCCGTTTTTCCCAGATCTTGAATCAGAACAGGAAGCTCGAATCCAGGGGAAGCTAATATTCCTCGAGGGTTCGCGCGAAGCCTTTGGGGATTAGCTGGAACACGGAGAGAACTATGACCAGCAAGACGCTTCACCGGGCGCGGACGAGGCGCGGCCTCATTCACCTCTTTCCACGTACGCATGCGGCCCCCCGCATATCGGAACACGCCTGACAGGACTGCCTCAAACTGCGTGCCCCCGACCGTCTCGAACATGCCCTTCATACGCCGAATCGGAAGGTGATAACGTCTCCGTCCTGGACCTCGTAATCCTTGCCTTCCAGGCGCAGCTCGCCCCTGGCTTTTGCCTCCTTGGTGGAGCCACATGCCTTGAGATCGTCAAAGGCGACGACCTCTGCGCGGATAAACCCCCGGGCCATGTCGGTGTGGACCTTGGCGGCGGCGTCCACTGCGTTCCCCCCCGCGTGCACTGTCCAGGCGCGGACCTCATCGTGCGCATAAGTGAAGAAGGTCCGCAGGCCCATCGCTTCGTAGCATGCCCGCACGAGCCGGAGTGCCGCAAGATCGGTGAGACCCGCGTCCTCCATGAACTCGGCCCTGTCGGCTTCGTCCAGCTGCGCGATCTCCATCTCAAGCTTGCCGCACATCTCCACCGGGGGCGGCTCCAAGCCCTGTAGTTGCGGGGCAATGGACGCCTTGCCGAGCTGGTCTTCGCCAACGTTCAGCACGCAGACCAGGGGCTTCAGCGTAAGGAACGCGTAGCTGCGAAGCATCTTCTCCTGCGCCTCGCTGAGCTGCACGGAACGGATGCCGCGCTGCTGCTCTATGGCCTTCCGGCAGCCCTCCAATAGCTGGAGCTCGCGTTGAAGCTGCTCGCGCTCCGCCACAGGTTTCCGCTTCACCTCCCTCAGGATGTGCTCCGTGCGGTTCTCCACCACGCTCAGGTCAGCGAGCAGCAGCCCCTCGTCCATCCGAGCGTAGTCCCGTGCTGGGTCCACGCTGCCGAGCACGTGCGGCACGGCGGGGTCGCTGAATGACCTCAACACCATAAGCAGCGCGTCCGTGTCGCGCGCGATCGCAAACGCCCTCGCGCTGTCCTCGCCGCCCTTGCCCATGTGTGTGAATATGCCGGCAATGTCCTCGAGCTCAATCGTAGCATGCACCGTCTTCTTCGGTTCGAACAGGGAGGTTAGGAATTCCAGGCGCTCGTCGGGCACCCTCAGCACCGCCACGTCGGCCGCCCCGCCCGCGCGATAGCCCCCCACCTCGCCGTGCGCCCCGGTGACCGCATTGCATACCGTCGTCTTGCCCGTCTGCGGCAGGCCGACAACTCCGACCCTCATGAGTCCCTCCCCGCTTCCCGCAGGTTCGGGAACCCCGGCCGCCCGCCGAGGGAGTTCCCTATTTCCCGGCTGCCTCCGCTTCTCAGCGTCGAGCGACAGCATAGCATATCGGGCTATGGGCCACAAGGGCTGCGCCTCGTTGACGCTGCCGAGCAATCCATGGTTGGAACTCACGTCCCGCAAGGCTACAATGCACTGTGGTTGAGGACGCACTGGCAGTGAAGGTGATAGAGGCAATGAAGATAGAGGACTACCATTTCGGCAGCATCAAGGTCGACGGGGAGACCTATACCTCCGATGTGATCATCTCCCCGGAGAGCGTAGACGCCTCCTGGTGGCGCGAGCGGGGGCATGAAGTGTCCTGCAAGGACCTGGAACCTGTCCTGGAGGCGCGGCCGGACGCAGTGGTCATCGGCACCGGCGCCTATGGCGTGATGAAGGTGACGGCGCAGGCGGCCGAGCTTCTGCGCAAGCGCGGCATTCAGGCGCACGTGCTGCCTACCGCTGAGGCGTGGAAGCGGTACAACGAGCTTGTTGAGAAGGGCCACAGGGCAGTGGCTGCGCTGCACCTGACTTGCTGACGGTCTGACGGGGACGGCAGGGCGGATGAGGATGCTCGCGCAGAGCCGCGCCATGCATCAGTCAACGGATGGGGCGAGGGAGTAAGCGTTCACGCGTCCGTCTTCGAATCTCAGCTCCTTGTGGACTGCGGGGAACAGCTCCGGGTTGTGTGTCACAAGGAGTATCGTGCGCTCGCGCCCGAGCCGCATGAGCTGCTGGGCCACATAGTCTCTTGAATCGGGGTCCAGGGATGTGAAGGCCTCGTCCAGGATGAATATGCTCGGCTTTTTCAGTATGGCCCGGGCGATGCTGATGCGCTGACGCTCCCCGTAGGATAGCTGAATGCCCTGCTCTCCGATGCGCGTCATGTATCCCTGTGGCAGCCCCTGAATGAAGTCGTGGGCGTGGGCCAGCTCTGCTGCCTCGACCACTTCGGCGTATGTGGCTTCAGGGTGGGCATAGCAGATGTTCTCGAAGACCGAGGAGTTGAACAGGAAGGATTCCTGAAACACGAAGCCTATCTGTTCGCGCAGCGAAGCGAGGGTGAAATCCCTGACGTCAATGCCGTCAACAGCTATGGTTCCCGACTGGCAATCGTAGAAACGGGGAATCAGATTCAGCAGGGAGGACTTCCCGCATCCGCTGGGCCCCGTGATGAGGACGTGCTTGCCCGGTTCAATGGTGAAGCTGACGTCTTCGAGCAGCTTCTGGTCCCCGTAGGAGAAGAGGACGTTGCGGAACTCGATCTTTCCCAGTTCGATCTTGTGGGGCCGGGCGTGAGGAAGCACGCGGACCTCCGGAGCCGTGCGGAGGATCTCGTAGACCCTGTCCACCGAAGCACTGGCGGATGAGAACTTGCCGGCATCGGCCACCAGGCTTGTGGCCAGGGGATAGAGCATGCCCATGTAGGCATAGAGCATCACGAACTTAGCGGTCTCCAGCGCTCCGGCCATGAGGAGGTAGCCTCCAATGGAGAACAGCAGAACCAGACTCAGCCCTACAACCATGTCAGCGGATATCTTCTGGAAGAGGTAAAAGCGCATTTCACGGATCTGGGCCGACATGCCTTTGCGCATTGAGGTGGCGAATTTCTCCTGCTCCATGGACTCGGAGACGGAGGACTTCACCGTTTCCACCCCCGTGAACTGTTCCACGAGGTCGCCGCTTATGTTGGAGACCTGCTCCTTTGCTGCGTGCGCCGAGCGACTGATCGAACCTCGGAACACGAAGTAGATGAGGACGTTCAGGGGCAGCAAAGAGATGGCGACCAAGCCCAGAAACGGATTGGTGTGCATGATGATGACAACCGCCACCAATACTTGAAGGCCGTTGGTGGCAAGACTGGTCAGCTCATTGCCTATGAACTGCTTGATGGACTCCACGTCCTGGATCAGGCGGCTGGATATCTTGGCGGGCTTCTGACGCTTATAGTAGTTCACCGACAGCCGATGCAGGTGAGCTATCATCTGGTTGCGCAGATCGAAGGCAACACGCTCGGCCAGCAGCACGATACGGCTCTTTGAGAAATAGTACACGGTGTTCCTGGCCAGGTATATGACGAAAACGGCCCCGGCGATGTAGTAGAGGAAACTAAACTCCTTCTTTTGGATGTAGTCAATGGCGATCTTCAGCGCGATGGGCACGGACATGTTCAGGCAGGATAGGATAATAGTCGAGACGAGCACCACGGCGAGGGTGAACTTCTGCGATTTCAGGATGTAGACAAGCTCGCCGAGGGCCGACAGCGTCTTCCTGGGTCCTGCGGAGGCCATGGGGTTCTCAGTCTCCTGCTATCTCTTCGCTGCGTGCAGCGCCCGATTCGGCCCCCTCCGGACGCCCCGTTGCAGATCCCTCCCGTGTCGACGGGGGATACTTATACGTGACACGCCCGTCTGCCACCATCACCACACCAAATTCATAATACCATATTTCACCTGCAGGCACCGCCTCTTTTCTGTGCGGCGCTCCGACCAGGCGCGTCAGGCTTTCCACGTCCATGCCCACGTAGATGAACTCCTCGGGGGGCAGATCGAATACGCTCCTTGCCGGGGGTCGCCCCACATGCGCAGACGTAGTCACAGTCTTTGTGCACCCGACTGCGATGGATGCCAGGGCCACGCACGCCGCGGCGAGGCCCAGGGCACTACTTCTGGTACTTGTCGAGGATTTCACGGATCCCCTTGTAGTAGGCGAGGAACTCGTCCTGAAACGCCGCATAGTAATAGTCGCTCTGGAAGAACAGGTCGGCGACCGTGTGATCGATCAGGAATACCCGCTGCCCGGTCGGATCGATCTCCGGCACGACGATCCTGCGTCCAACCTGGAAGTTCTTCAAACTCAGAATAGCCGCCAGGTCATTCACTTCTATCACCTCGCGCATGGCCACAGCGGCCTGCAGCCGATCGAGGTCCTTCTGATCGGCGATAAGGATTGCCGCGTGGGTGCGGCCGTAGCCTTCCAGCTTGCTGTATTCCTGGACCAGTTTATCTGCGTCCGCGCGGCTCTGCGCCAACGGCGTCTCCACAGAGGCCACCGGAACCAGGCTTGTCCGGTCAGCAACCACATCGGGATGCAGTTCGTAGCGCAGTACCAGAACGTTCTTGGGGTAGTCCTTCTCCAGGTAATCCCTTACGCTCTTTCTGCCCGCGAGCTTTTCCAACGTATCCCGCAGGAAAGTCACTCGGAACCCGGCGGGTTTGCCCGGGTCGGGAGCGAAATAGATCAGCCGGTCAGCTGCAACTCTTTCGTCCAGCTTCAGCTTGTCCTTGGTGATCTCGTAGAGCATCCTGACCACGAGCGACTCTTCTCCCGGCACCTGGCCGCGCTCGATGGCGTCAAAGGGCGGTGCGCCGCGGTATTCCGGGTGGGTCGCCAGGAACTCCAGCGCTTGGCGGTACATGCTCTGAACCTGCTCGATTTGCGCCAGGAACTCGAGGTTGAAGACATCCTCGCCCTTCAGCCGGTAGGACTCTGGGAAAAGCACAGTGCCATGAATGTCGAACATGCCACTGTCCTTCGGCAGGATCTGACGGTTGGCGCTTTCGGTCTCAATCACGCGCGGCGTGAGCACAATGATGACCTCGCGCTTCTCGTGGGTGTCGGAGCGGACCTGGAAGAGATTCCCAAGGATCGGGATGCGGGAGATCAGGGGGATGCGCGAAACCGTGTTGGTTTTCTCGTCTCTTATCAGGCCGCCGATGATGAACGGGGTGTTGTTCTTGATCCGAGCGATGGCCTCGACTTTGCGCCGGCTAATAACCGGCGCGACCTTCTGGCCGTTTATTTCGATGTAATCCGCGAGGGGGGCTTCGCTCACTTCAGTCTGCACCTGTAGTGCAACCCATGAGCCGTCCTTCGAGATGCGCGGCTTGATGTTCAGCGTAATGCCGGCCTGCGTGAATGTGACACTGAGTGACGTCGTTCCTCCCGTGACGGTGGTGCTGGTAATGATTGGCAAGTCCTGCGTCACGCTTATGCGGGCCTGGCGGTTGTCGAGCGTGAGCACCGAAGGACTGGAAAGGACGTCCCCCCGATTTTCGTCAATGATGGCCTTCAGGGTGGCCTCGAACTTTCGAGCGTTCGCCGTGACCCCCTCGTACAGCCTCTGGCCCACCACCTCCAGGGCGGTCTTGCCGGTAGTGGCATTGGTCTCGAACGACGCCGTCCAGTGGGGGCCGCTTGCGTCATACTGGAAGCCCAGCTCCCTCGCCGCCTCCTCCGAGAGTTCTATGAACAGCGCCTCGATGAGGACCATCCGGCTGGGCACGTCCAACTCTTCATTGAGTTCCCTCTTGAGCTTCGCCAGTTCCTCCATCTGTGAAGGATGGTAGAAGATCATCAGCCTCTGCCGGGGGGAGTAATCCGTGGTGGCTTCGAGCGTCCCCTGTTCCCTAGCTACAACGGTGGTTGAAGCAGCGTCGGGCAGCGCATACACCCAGGGCAGATCCTTCAGATGCAGCTCGGCCGTAGGCGCCCCGGTCTTGTAGCCCATGGCCGCCAGAGTCGTCAGCAACTGCGTCGTCTCGATGTTGCTGACCCCGTAGATCTCGCTCTCCAGCTCCCGAGCCGTGTATATCTTTTCCGGCTCAGGAGCGGGCTGTGGGGCGGGCGCCGGAGCAGGCTCTGGGGCGGGTGCCGGCGCGGCCTCCTCCGCCAGCGCCGTCAGGGCAAGCGGCAGCCAGAGCGCAAGGGCAAGGAGGACAACCGCCCGCTTCCCAGTCACGCGTCGAATGTGCGAATGTGCTGAAGCCATGGTAGCCCACCTGAATCGCGCTATGAGGATCAGAACTTGTTTCCCTCGAACAGGGGTTGAGAGGGCGGGCGCTCCGACACCCCGGAGAGCGTCTGCGGAGCGCAACAACCCCTCCAGCGAAGAATCCAGTATATCCCGGAGCCCCCCCGCGCTTCAACCTCCCGGCCGGTTGCAGACCCTGCGGGGAGCCACGCTGCGTCGTCACCGGGGTAGTTCCCCCGTCAGGCGGCGGCAGGCCTCCAGGTAGCGCTCGCTGGTCTTGAGCACCACCTCCTCCGGCAGGGCTGGTCCCGGCGGCCTATGGTCCCACCCGGATTCGTCCAGCCAGTCGCGCACGTACTGCTTGTCGTAGGAGAACGGCGAAGTGCCGGCCTTGTAGGTGTCGGCAGGCCAGAACCGGGACGAATCCGGCGTCAGAACCTCGTCCACCAGGATCAGTTCGCCGTCGCACAGACCCCATTCGAATTTCGTGTCGCTGATGATGATCCCGCGTGAGCCGGCGTACCCGCTTGCCTTCCGATAGATGGCCACAGACCTCTCGCGCAGCTCCGTCACCGGCCCCTGCCCGACGATCTCGGCGGCACGCTCCGCAGTTATGTTCTCGTCGTGCCCGCTCGCGGCCTTGGTGGCCGGCGTGAAGATGGGCTCCGGCAGCTTGCTTGCCTGGCGCAGGCCAGCCGGGAGCTTGATGCCGCACACGCTGCCGCTCTCCGTGTACTCCCGCCACCCTGAGCCGGCCAGGTAGCCGCGCACCACGCATTCGATGGGAAGGACCTCAGCCTTCCGCACAAGCATAGAGCGTCCCTGGAGCAGGTCCCGTTGCGCCGCGACCTCCGCTCCCATCCCCCCGACGTCCGCGGTGATCAGATGGTTCGGCGCGGTGCCCTTCAGGAAGTCGAGCCAGAACAGGGTGAGCTTGGTGAGGACCTTGCCCTTCCAGGGGATGCCGCTGCCCAGGACGCTGTCGTAGGCGCTGATCCTGTCGGTGGCGACGATCAGCAGGTCGGGCCCGAGGCAGTATATGTCGCGCACCTTCCCCCTGTTGAACAGCTCCAGCCCCTCCAGATTCGTTTCGAGAACGGCCTGCGGCACTTGCATTCTCGACTCCTCAGCTGAGTGCCTCTGCGATCTCTGAGTTGCCCCACGGGACCCCTGCTGCGGGTTTGAGCAGGGGGAACCCGAGCCGCTCGCGCATCGCCACGTAGGCCTCGGCGACGCCCCTGGCGAGCTGGCGCACCCGGCCGATGTAGCTCGTCCTCTCGGCAACGCTTATCGCCCCCCGCGCGTCGAGCATGTTGAAGGCGTGCGAGCACTTCAGCACGTAGTCGTAGGCCGGTATCACCAACCCCTCGGCCAGGCACCGCCGGCACTCGGCCTCGTACTGGTCGAACCGCTTAAGGTGGTCCTGCACGTCCGCCACCTCGAAGCTGTATCGCGAGAGCTCCACCTCCTCCTGGTGGCGTATCTCCCCGTAGGTGATCCCGTCGGTCCACTGAAGATCGAAGACGCTGTTGACCTCCTGGATGACCGTGGCGATGCGTTCAAGCCCGTAGGTGAGTTCCAGGCAGACGGGGTCGAGGTCGATGCCGCCCACGCGTTGGAAGTATGTGAACTGCGTGATCTCCATGCCGTCGAGCCATACCTCCCAGCCCAGCCCTGTCGCGCCGAGTGTAGGTGACTCCCAGTCGTCCTCGACGAACCGCACGTCGTGGCCCTTGAGGTCTATGCCCAGGTGGGCGAGGCTGTCGAGATAGACCTGCTGGGAATCGTCAGGGGCAGGCTTGAGGACGACCTGGAACTGGTAGTGTTTGTGGAGGCGGTTGGGGTTGTCGCCGTAGCGGCCGTCGGTCGGGCGTCTGGATGGCTCCGTGTAGGCGACGCGCCATGGCTCCGGGCCGAGCGCGTGGAGGAACGTGGCCGGATTGAAGGTGCCGGCGCCCGTCTCGACGTCGTGCGGCTGATAGAGCAGGCACCCGCGCTCGACCCAGTAAAGCTGCAGGTTGAGGATCAGCTCCTGGAAGTTCACGCATCGCCTCCTTGCCGCCAGAAGTGAGGGGGCAGATATGCTACCACGCGTCGGCAGTGAACGCAAAGACCGCGAGTGGAGCTGTGAGGCGCTGGCACGGGATTCGTTTGCACTGGCCGAGGGCATGTGTTAGCCTAGCGATTTTAGAGTCTGTTTGGCATATTTGCCAGGCGGGGACCGTGCTAGGCGGGGCGATAGCGGTGCCCTGAACCTGCAAACCGCTTTAGCAGGGCTGACTGCTCCGCTGAGGCGTGTGCCTTCCTGGGGAAAAGGACTGGCGGCGTGGTGTTGAACGGCGGGTCCCATGGAGTGGGAGGGCTGTGAACCTGGTCAGGGGCGGAAGCCAGCAGCCATAAACGGCACCCCCACCTGCCGTGGGGTTACCTGTCGCGAGCCGCGCTCCAGTTACTGCTCCGGAGGGTAGCGACGAACGGAGTGCACGGTCCCTTCCGGCTCTCTGTGTCCATGCGTGGTTCAGGCAACTGGTTGGGTCCAAAGGCAAAGTGTATCTCGTCTTCGCTCGCAAATACCGCCCGCTGCGTTTTGAAGAGGTTGTGGGACAGGCGCACATCGCAACCACCCTCCAAAACGCCGTCAAGAACGACCGCGTCGGACACGCGTACCTGTTCTGCGGAAGCCGTGGCGTCGGCAAGACGACGATGGCCCGCATCCTGGCCGCGGCGCTGAACTGCGAGAAAGGGCCGACCGCAGATCCCTGCGGCGCGTGCACGTCCTGCCGTGCCATCGCCACCGGCGACGACCTGGACGTCATCGAGATCGACGGCGCCTCAAACCGAGGCATTGACCAGATCCGGGAGCTGCGCCAGAATCTCGGCTACGCACCTGCCCGAAGTCGATGCAAGATTTACTACATAGACGAAGTGCACATGCTCACCCCGCCGGCGTTCAACGCCCTGCTAAAAAGCCTGGAAGAGCCCCCCTCGCACGTCAAGTTCATCTTCTCCACAACCGACCCTCAGCAGCTTCCTGACACCGTCAAGAGCCGCTGTCAGAGGTTCGACTTCCACAGGATCTCCGACGCCGAGATCATCAAACACCTGCGCTTCGTCTGCGAGAAGGAGGGGCTTGAGCCCGAGAAGGGCTCACTGGAGTGCGTGGCCCGTTCGGCGCGCGGGAGCATGCGCGATGCGCTCAGCACGCTGGACCAGCTTGCCTCATTCGACGGTAAGAACGTCCCACTTCAGCAAGTCCTGACCGTTCTGGGCGCGGTAGAGACGCGAAGGCTTACCGAGACCATCGACGCGCTGGCTCAGGGAGAGACCGGGAGCGCGCTGAGCATCGTTCACGAGATCCTGTTCAGCGGCGTTGACGTGCTCGATTTCGCCGACCAGCTCTCGGAGTACGTGCGCGACCTTCTGGTCGCCTCGTACCTGGGCACGGACGACGAGTTGCTGGCGGGCGCCGCGGCAGACGCCGAGACTCTGAGCAGGCAGTCCGAGATGTTCTCCCCGGAACAGCTCCTGTACGTAATACAGGTGCTGCGGGAGGCAAAACTGCGTGCGCGCCGGGAAACGACCGGCCGTCTGGCCCTGGAAGTGGCGATTGTGAAGCTCAGCCGTCTCGACGAGCTGGTCCCCGTCGAGCAGGCGCTCCAGCAGCTTTCCGGCCCCGCGGGCGCCGCTAACCCACGTCAGAGCCAGGAGCTTGCCCGGAAGGCCCAACCCGCTGGCAGTACGGTCAGCAAGCGTATCCAAAGCATCAGGGAGAAACTGCAGAACCGCACTGCGGCCCCGTCGAGAAGCGAGGACGTTCAGGCCCCCGAAGGCGTCGATCCGGCCAAGTTGCAGCAGATTCAGGGCGCGGCCGCTGACGCGGCTGCCATGGAGGAGCTCGCGAAAGACCAGCCGCTCCTGAAGGCATTTGTGGAAGCAGACCGGGAGTTCGGCCTCTCGCCTGTTCGGCTCAGGCGCAAGCAGCGGCCGGCAGAAGAGACACTCCCGGACAATACCCCACGCAAGGCGGGCGGACAGTAGCACCTCGCCCGGTGGAAGGAGTGAGAGATGAGAGGGCTGGGAGGAATGGGCGATATCGCCCGCCTGATGAAGCAGGCCCAGAGTCAGTTGAAGAACATGCAGAAGCAGATGCGCGAGATCGAGGAGACCCTCAAGGACCGGGCCGTGGAGGGCAGCGCAGGGGGAGGAATGGTCAAGGTGGTTTTCAATGGTCTGCAGGAACCCATCGACCTGACCATTGACCCGGCCGTTCTGAAGGAGGAAGACCCTGAGTTCCTGGAGGAAATGATCCTGGCCGCCATGCGGCAGGGCCTGAAGAAGTCGAAGGAGGTGGCCGAAGAGGAGAGAAAGAAGGCAACGGGCGGCCTTAATCTCCCCGGGCTGGAAGGCCTGCTGGGAGCCTGACGGGGCAGCCTGGAGGCGGATTGGGCTGAATAGTGGACATGCCCCAAGCCGTAGTGTAGAATTCACGTGGGTATGGACGGTTGGACGGAAGCGAACAGTGGCCAAAGGGCGTAGCGAACGGTTCGATAGGCACACCGCCCCGAGCACAGTCGAGGGGTCGGTGGCGCGACTGACGGCTCAGTTCGTCAGGATGCCGGGCATCGGTGCGAAGACGGCCGAGCGCCTCGCCTATCACATACTGCGCATAAGCCCGCAAGAGGCGATGGAGCTCGCACGGGCAATCGAGGAGGTCAAACGGACCGTCAAGGAGTGTTCTGTGTGCTGTCTGCTTTCCGAGAGCGACCCTTGTCACATCTGCTCCGACGAGCGGCGCGACCGCTCCACCATCTGCGTGCTCGAGGACTCACGGGACGCTGCTGCCATAGAGCAGAGCGGCAGCTATCATGGGCTCTATCACGTCCTGTGCGGCCGCCTGGCTCCCCTGGAAGGCATTGAGCCCGAGGACCTGACCGTGGAGAAGCTCCGCGATAGGCTCGCGGCAAAGACGGTCCAGGAGGTTATACTGGCCACTAACCCCGACATGGAAGGCGACGCGACGGCGCTGTTTGTGCAGGAGTCGCTGCGCGGTTTGCCCGTGAGGATAACGCGGCTGGCGCGTGGGGTGCCCACGGGCAGCCACCTGGAGTACGCGGACAGGACCGTTCTTGCGGATGCCCTGGACGGACGGCGCGAGGTGAGCAGTGAGTAGTCAGTAGTAAGCAGTGAGTAGTGGGTTTAGGTTGAGTTGCGGCTGTGGGTTACGCCGCTACTCATGCGGCTGTGTAAGAAAGGTGATGCGAGATGAGGATGGAAGCCAGCCTTCAGTTCCGCCAGGAAATGCGCATGAGGCTGGCCCCGCAGATCATCCAGTCCATAGAGATACTCCAGCTCCCCCTGATTGAGCTGAGGCAGAGGATAGACCAGGAATTGCTTGAAAACCCGTTGCTGGACCTCACCGACATTGAAGACCAGGCTGATGCAGGCGAGACATCACCTGAGGAAGAGCCGGCGGAGGAGCGGGTGGCCGATGTGACCGTTGAGAGCTCCAACGAATCGGAGCAGTACGAGCGCCTGGATGACCTGACAACCTACTATCACGACTTCAGCGGAGGAGGCGGCTACAGAGCCCGGTCGCTCGATGGGATAGACGCAAAGCAGGATGCGTTCGAGAACTCCCCCGCTCCCGACATCTCCCTGGAGGAGCACCTGAGAGGGCAGCTTACCTACGTCGAGATGGGCGACACGGTCCGACAGGTCTGCGACAACATCATCGCCAACCTCGACAGCCGCGGCTATCTGGCCCACCCTCTGGAAGAGATTGTCGGCTCCATGGAGATCGAGGTCGGGCCGAACCAGGCCGAGGAGGCGCTCCGGATCGTGCAGGCGCTGGAGCCTCCCGGCGTTGGGGCTCGCGAGGTCAAGGAGTGTCTGGTTCTCCAGCTCGACCGGCGTGAGGAAGACTATGAGTTCCTTCGGGCGCTGATCACGGAGCATTTCGACGACATCCTGAAAAACAGGTACCCGAAGGTGGTGAAAGAGGCAGGCTGCACCCTCGATCAGCTAAAGGCGGCGGTCGAGAAGATCGCCGGCCTTAACCCTATCCCCGGCTCGTTGTTTGACACGCCTCGTGTGCCGCACGTGCTGCCCGAGCTGCGTATCGAGGAAGTGGACGGCGAATACGTTGTGTCGCTGGAGAACACCTGGCTTCCATCGCTGGCCATAAGCAACTACTACGCCCGCCGCCTGCAGCAGAAGGACCTTGATCCCAAGACTCGCGACTACCTGCAGAAGAAGCTCCAGAGCGCCCAGGGGTTCATTTCCGCCGTCCAGCAGCGCCGGGCGACCCTTTACAGGGTGACCGACGAGATCGTGAGGGCCCAGAAGGAGTATTTCGACAAAGGTCGCATGCACCTGAAGCCGCTGAAGATGCAGGAGGTGGCGGACCGTGTCGGCGTGCATGTTTCAACAGTCAGCCGGGCCATCGCCGACAAATACGTACAGACTCCCCGCGGCGTCTCCTCCCTGAAGTACTTCTTTGTCGGGGGGCTGGCCAAGGAGGACGGCGACATGGAATCCTGGGAAGTCGTCCGGCAGAAGCTCCTGGAGGTCGTGGAAAAAGAGGATAAGCGCAAACCGCTCAACGACGAGGAGATTGCCGGGGAGCTGAGAAAGCAGGGGATTGACATCGCGCGCCGGACCGTCTCCAAATACCGAAAAAACCTCAAGATCCCTTCCTCACGTCAGCGCAGAGAGTACTAGCCGAGCTGATGGGACCCTTGGCGACCGCAAGAGCTGAGTTGCGGGGTGCTGCGGCCGGAGGCAGATGTGGCCAGTGAGGGACCAGGGGCCACTCTTCATTCTTTCCTCTCGGGGTGCTGCGCCGCTTGTGGCGGCAGAGGACTCTTTCGGTGAAGCATCGGGAAAGCAATGACCGTGTGGAAAGCTTCTCGGCGCCCCTCGGAGATCACATCGAGGAGCTGCGGGTAAGGGTTATCAGGTGCGTTCTTGTGGTAGTGGTGGCGCTGATCGTAACGTGGTGCGTTCGTGGTGCAATAATGCAGGTGTTGATGCGCCCCCACGTGCTCGCAATGCGGGCCTTCCAGCTCGACGAAGCCTTGGGGTGGCGCACCTATATCGAGCCCATCGCCGCGCAGGTCAAAGCATGTCTGGTCGTATCTCTGATAGTGACGGCGCCGTGGCTGCTGTATGAGATGTGGGCGTTCGTCGCGCCGGGCCTGTTCTGGCACGAGCGGCGTTTCATCACCAGGTTGGTCCTTGCGTCGCTTCTGTGCTTCGCGGCGGGGGTCGCGTTCGGGTACTTCCTGTTCATACCGCTGGCCCTGCGCTTCCTGGTCGCCATGGCCGGCGCGGGGACGAAGCCGGTCCTGATGATCGGCCCCTACATGTCGCTGCTGTTCATGCTCACCTTTGCGCTCGGCGCAGCGTTCCAGACACCTGTGATCATGTACTACCTCGTGCGCTGGCACGTGATAAGTGTGGAGACCGTGCAGGCGCATCGAAAGCTGGTCATCCTGGTGGTATTCGTCGTCGCCGCAGTCCTCACCCCTCCCGACCCGTTCACGCAGAGCATGATGGCGGTGCCTCTCATCATGCTCTACGACCTGGGGGTACTCATCGCTGCGCCGGGGCGCCGCACCCTCCTCAACTTCGCCGGGTTCACTGGAACGATTGCGCTCATCCTGGTGGCTGTCGGAGCGTTCTACTTCTTGTGGCCCGTCGGCCGCATCACGGCCACAAACGGGGTGGTAAAGGTAGGTGAGGACATTCTTCAGACGGGGGCCAGAGCGTCACTGCGCCGGGGCTGGATTTGCGCGCTTGAACCGGGCGCGTCGGCGCGCGTAGAGTTCGGCAGGAAGGCATCCGCTCCTTCGCTGCTGATAGGGGGCGGCACGCGGATCCAGGTTCACGGCAGTCGTGCCGTGAGCATCTACACGGGGAAGGTGTTTGCAGATAAGGCCGCCGGAGGCTCACCCGTGCAGATAAGCTCCCTGGCGGCCCGCGCAACCCTGGCCGCGGGCAAGGCGGAATTCGCCGTTCCCGAGCCCTACACGCTGGTTGTAAGTGTCGCAGAGGGCGAAGTCGTGGTCCGCGCCGACGAACGGACGACGCGCATTCCCGCCGGCAGAACGGGCACCTTCCAGCCCGGTGGCGAACCCCTCAACGTGAACGAGATCGAAGAGCGGTGGCAACGCATAATGCGCGGCGAGCCCGGGGGCGAGGAGTAGCCGCCTACCACGTGGCTGCTTAAGCACCTGTCCGGTAGCTGAGCTTCGGGGCCGACATGCAGCCGCACGGCACCAGGTTGTATTCGTCCTGCCACTGCGCGCCGACGGTCACGTACTCTCCCGGCCCCGTCCATCTCGGCCATTGCTCGACGTGATGCAAGGGACCGAATGCGTTGCGGCGGTGGGCGATCACCTCCACCGTCAACTCCACCTCGCGCTTGTCCCGCGCCAGCTCCGTGATATCCGCTTCGTAGGGCGGCCAGGCAAGCACGCCCGCCGGGGCCCCGTCCACGAGCACCCGCACGCACGCGCCGCGGAAATCGGGAATCTCCAGGAACACGCGCTCCTCGTCCGCGGCGTTGACCTCCACCCTGCGCCGATGTGCGACCGCACCCGCGTAGAAGGGAAGCCCCTGCTGCGTCCAGTCCCCGAACGTCACTTCTCCGCCGCATTGCAGCCGCGAGCTTGTTCCCTCCAATGCCACAGCGAACCTCCCCAGGAGGAACATGGCCTCGAGGTTCGCGCCCTCGTCGAACGTGCCCCGCAGCGTGATCTCATTGGCTCCGACCACCAGGCCGCAGACGTCCAGCGGCAGCAAGCGAAGGCACGGGTCAACCCACCATCCGCACTCGGACTCGACAGGCACCACCAGACCGTTTATCTTGATCTCGAAACGGGCCGGGTCCTCAAGCGCAAGCATCAGCGGCCCGCTTGGCACGCTCTCCACGTCAACGCGATAACAGAGCTCAATAGGCGCCGACGGCCCGCCCGATTGCTTCTTCCTGGCCCAGGGCTGAACCATCTGGCCGCCTCGCTTCTCCAGGCCCAGAGCATCGCGAATCGCAGCGTCTACACGCAGGACTTCCTCCGGCCCCTGCCATTCACCGTCTCCCATCCGGTAGCGGGGCGTGTCCAGCACCAGGACGTTCGGTTCGGTGAGCTGTGAGGACCATCCTTCGGCAGGCAGCAGCTCCACGCGCGTCTCTCTCAGCTCCTCCGTTGCAGGCAGTTCCTCACGCCGCGAAGTGATGACGAAGAGCCGGCTGCCCGACGCCGGCATGGAAGTGCTGAAGCACACCTTGCCCTTCCGCTCGGCGCTCTCGACCGCGCTGCGCCTCCCCGTCTCGGCATCCCAAAGCTGGACGCTCCCGCCGGCGCTGACCTCCACTGTAAGCGGACCCGTCTGCGCTTTCCGGTTGGTGTTGCACATGAACAGGTAGAGATCATCACCCTCGCGGCGAAGCTGATATAGCACGTCAGGATGCTCGCGATCCGCGGCGTTCTTGATGCTCAGGACGCGTCCTGCACGCCCTGCCGCGTCGGCCACTGCGGAGCGCTTGTATGGCACGCGCACGCACTGCTGCGCGAAGGCAAGCGCGTCGTCAGCGCCCGCGGCCGCGTCCACGAAGCGGGGAAGATCGCCGCAGAAGATAACCGTCCCGCCATCCTGAGCGAACTCCTTCAGCAGGGACAGGGTGCTCGAACGAATGGTCAAAAGGGGCGCAACCAGCACGGCGTCATAGTCCGCCTTCCCGACCCTGACGCGCGGACCCGATTCAACGCTCGCAAGACGCCCGAGCATCTCCTCGTCGCCATAGTCGAAGTCCACGTGTTCCTCGAGCAGCCATCGCCTCAGCTCCTCGAACTCGTGGTCCAGCCGCTGTATCTCCTTGTTGTCGTGCCATTCGCAGTTGACCAGCGTCCAGACGCTCTCAACGGGATGGATGACCAGCAGCCTCCGCACCGACTCTCCCCTGCTCATCAGCACGCCGACGCGGGCGAAGTAGTCCTCGACCGGCGCATAGTGCTCCCACCAGGGGGACTGGAAGTGGATGGAGGCAGGATAGTCGCGCTTCGCCTCGCCGAGCATCGTGTACCAGCAGAGATGCTGGCAGCGCAGGTTCACCCCGAGCGCAGCCTGCCAGTCGCCAACTGCTTTGTGGGCCTCGAAGCTGAAATCCCAGCCCGTGCACCCGTAAAGCTCGCTCAGCATCCAGCGTCGTCCCATCTGCCTCAACACGCTCGAGCACTGTTTGGCGGTACCGTACTCGTAGCTCCGCTCGGTCAGGATGTCTATGCCCGGGGCCTGCATGAACTCGTAGAAACGCATCGCCGCCCCCACCACGCTCACCTGCGAGCGGAGCGTCTCCTCGCACAGCACGTGCCCGGTGTACAGAAGGCCGTTCTCCTCGCACCACTCTCCTATCTGGCGCGCGAAGGCGTTCGTGAACAGGAACGTTATGCAGTCGTAGTAATGATAGCGGGCCTGGGAGACGGGCTCGCCCTCAACGTTGAAGAACAGCTCCGGCAGATGCCCGAGGATATCATAGTCGTAGCGCTTCCGAAACGTAGCCGGCAACTCGGCCGTCCACGGGACGCTGCGGCCTCGCAGCCCCGCGATGCCGGCCTTATCCATAACGCCCCCGTAGTTGGGTTCATCGGTGAATATGCCCGGCACGCGTTTTCCGAACGTCTTGCCGATGCGGCTGGCGTATTCCTCATGCGTGACGTTGATGAATCGGCTTACTGCCTTGCGGCTCATCGTGTCCAGATAGGTCGCGCCGTTGTACCACGCCGAAGGCTCGTCCGGTACGACAAAGAAGGCCAGCAGCTTCGCGCCCCCCTGCATCGCGGTCTTGCGCGGAAGCGCCGCGAGCCGGCGCACATCGTAGGCGGCCGCACCGTCCACCCGCGCCGCAAACAAGGCCAGCGGTTCCTCATCCGTCTTAAGCTCGCCCGGATCGCACGTCACCACGACAAGGTTCCTGTGCCGATAGCGCTCGTCCTTCGTCACCAGTCCCCCTGCAGCGCCCGAAGGCCAGCGATCCTCATCGTAGAGCCACGCCTCCATGTCGAGCTTCTCGGCCTCGTCCACACATGCCTCGACCATTTCGAACCACTCGTCACCGAGGTACTCGGTGGCCAGGCCCACGCGCGAGTGCATGAAGAAGCCGCCGAGGCCCATGCGATGCATCACCCGTATCTGCCGGCGCAGCTCCTCCGGCTCGAGCTTTCCGTTCCACGCCCAGAACGGCTTGCCGCGGTAAGCCGACGGCGCATCAGAGAACAGTCTGGTTATTTCTTCCATGTTAGACACGACCCTCCTTGTTCATCGTAGTCCTCCTGGTGGAGCCTGGCACAATCCGCCTTCCGTGCAGGCTCCTAGACCGGTGGGACGAAAAGCCTTCGCGGATCGTCCATGATGTAGAGCTTGTCGGTCCAGCTCTCCCCTTCGGGTCGCTGTTGGATAGCGTCGAAGCAACTGCGCATGGTCGCGCTGATCTGGTCGCAGTAATGTATCAGCATCGCCTCAGACGTCTGCGGCAGCACGGGCGAGCCCCAGTCTCTCTTGCCGTGGTGGCTCAGGATGATGTGGAGCAGCAGCACCTTCTTCTGCGCGGCCTTCTCGTCGTCCTTTGCCACTACGCTGTCCCACAGGTTGCTGACCATAGAAGCGCTTATGAATATGTGGTTCAGAAGGTTGCCCACGTCTGTGTGCTCGCTCACCGCGGTTGCCAGTGTGTAGCACTTGACCTTCCCCACGTCATGCACGGCCACGCCGCACAGCAACAGCTCCCGGTCGAAGCGGCCGCCGTAGTGCTCGAACAGCTTGCCGGCAAGTATCCACATGTCGAGCGTATGTTCTATGAGGCCGCCCCGATAGTTGTGATGGTGGAAGCTGGCTGCCGGACTGGTCTTGAATTCCTGCGCAAACGCTTCGTTGGCGTAGAACGCCCCCATGAGCTTCTTGAAATGGGGGTCCTTGAACTCGTCCCGCTCCCAGTTGAACAGCGTCTCGAACGCCTCGTCCGTGTCTATCTCCGTTACGCGCACAAAGCGGGACACGTCGAACTCTTCCGGGCTGAGGATCTTGTAACGCTGTACGTTGAGCTGGAGGTCCCCCAGGTATTGGTCAATGCGCGCAAGGACTTCGATTCCCTGCCCTGGCGCGATCTTCGCCCCGATATTGTCGGCCCAAACCTTGCCGTCTATCCGGCGCCCGCCCTCGTAGTTGAGCGTGAGGGAGTAGTAGTTCTGCCCGCGGCGGTCCACCTGGAGCTTCGCCTCAGCAACCAGGAAGACCTCGCTAATCAGCTCGCCTACCTCCAGCGACCGTGGGTCCATCAATGCGTGCCTCCTTGCATCTGCCTCCTCACAAGAGGGGCTCTCAGCGGCGTCTCGACGTCGGAAGAGGCGACAGTACATCAGCTTGCATCGCATGTCAAGTGATGGGGCCGGATTTATCCGTGCTTGATTACGCTGGACGGAAACGCCGCCGCTTCCCGCAAGCCTTTGCTGACGCTACAGTTACAGCAACAGAGCATCTCCGCTTTCATGCCTCGGGTTGCTTCCGCAGGCGGCGCGCCGTACCATTCAGAGGGAAGGAGAAAGCCCAGGGTGGATAAGCTGGTCGGACAGTTCATTCGACGGCTCGAAGTCGAGCGGCATTACTCCCGACACACCCTGCGCGCCTACGAGACGGACCTTGGGGCCTTCGAGGAATTCCTGCACGGCCGCGGGCGGAGGATTTCCGATGCGACCGTGCGCGACGTGAGGGGCTTTCTCGTGGTGCTGCGCGCGCGAGGTCTGTCGCGCAGCACGATGGCGCGCAAGGTCTCGGCCGTGCGCTCGCTCTACAAGTTCATGTTCCGCGAAGGCATCACGCGGACCAACCCCATGGCGGCCCTGCGCACCCCACGCCGGGAGCAGAGGCTGCCGCGCTTCCTGACCGTAAGCGAGATCGAGCAGCTCATCTCCACCCCAGATACCTCCGAGTGGATCGGGGCGCGAGACGCGGCGATCCTCGAGACGCTCTACGGCGGCGGCTTGCGAGTGAGCGAGCTGATCGCGCTTGACCACAGCGACCTGGACCTGCGCCGCGGCATCGCTCACGTGCGCGGAAAGGGCAAGAAAGAACGCATGGCCCCACTCGGGCGCTGCGCAGCGGAGGCGCTGCGCAGTTACTGCGAACTCAAGAGGACGGCCGACCTGCCGCGGATAGATCCCGCCGCTGTGTTCATCAATGCCACTGACGGGCGGCGGCTGACCACACGCAGCGTGAGAAGGATTCTGAGGCGTCGCCTGCTGCAGGCGGGACTTGACGCTAACCTGAGTCCGCACGGGCTGCGACACAGCTTCGCGACACACATGCTCCAGAACGGCGCCGACCTACGGGCCGTGCAAGAACTCCTCGGCCACGAGCACCTGAGCACAACGCAGATCTACACGCACCTGACCACCGAGAATCTCAAGGAAGCCTACGACCGCGCCCATCCCCGCGCGTAGGGGGCTGACACGGCCGTAGCGGCGGCTGTGCCAGATGCGGCTGATCAGCCCTTTGCCGCGACCTTCGACCTGTACTCCTCGATGGCCTTGCGCAGGCCGTCAACCGCAAGGCTTGAGCAGTGCAGTTTCACCGGCGGCAGGCCCCCCAACTGCTCGGCCACCTGTTCCCGCGTGATCTTGAGCACGTCGTCCAGCTTTTGCCCCTTCGCCATCTCAGTTGCCATGCTGCTGACGGCGATTGCAGCCGCGCATCCGAGGGTCTTGAACTTCGCGTCGGCGATCCGGTCGTCCTCCACCCGGATCGTTATCTTCATCATGTCGCCGCAGATAGGGTTGCCCACTTCCCCTACGCCGTCGGGGTTCTCCACCTCGCCGACGTTGCGAGGGTTATTGAAGTGCTCCATGACCTTTTCAGTGTACACGCTTGCTCCCTCCGTTGCGGTCGGCGGTTGAGTCGGTGCCGCCCTGCTTGAGGACCTCGTTCATGCTACCGGAACGGTACCCCTCCAGGTCAAGCGTCACGTAGTGGAATCCCAGACTCTTCAACTCCGCGCTGATGCGGGCTCGCGCGCGTGGCTCAACGAGGGCAGTCATGTCCTCGTCCTGGCCCAGTTCAATGCGCGCAATGCCGTTGTGGCTGCGCACGCGGAACTGCCTCATACCCATCCCGCGCAGCAACGCCTCGGCCTTTTCGATCCGCGCAAGCTTCTCTTCAGTAATTCTTTCGCCATACGGAATCCTGGACGCGAGGCAGGCGAAGGACGGCTTGTCGTGCGTGGGCAGACCCAGGCGCTTGGACAGTGCGCGCACGTCCGCCTTGGTCAGCCGAGCTTCCCGCAGGGGGCTGCGGACGCCCATCTCCTCCGCCGCGCGCAGCCCGGGCCGGAAGTCGCCCTCGTCGTCGGAGTTGCTGCCTTCGGCTACGGACTTCAGCCCTTCCTCAGCCGCAATCCCGGCCAGCTTGTTGAACAGCTCGCGCTTGCAGAAATAGCAGCGATCGGGCGGATTCGCGCTGAAATCCTCGTCGCTCATCTCATCGCTGTCAAACAACCGGTGGCGTGCGCCCAGCAGGCCTGCAAGCTTTTCGGCGCCCTCCAGCTCGTGAGGAGGAAAAGAAGGCGACCTGGCTGTCGCCGCAAGCACGTTCTGCGCGCCCAGCACGTCCAGCGCCACTCTCAGCACCAGCGTGCTGTCAACGCCGCCGGAGAACGCAACGACAACCGACTGGAGCTCCCCGACGGTTCGCCGCAACGCCCGGTATTTGGATTCCAGATCTTCCTGAGCCATAGTCTGTATTTTCGCCTGTCGATTCGCCGCTTCGACATCACTACTGCGCCAGTTGCGCGGCCTTCCCCGCGCCCACCATCGCGTCGAGCGCGCGGCGGGCGCGAGTGCGGACATCTTCCGACACGCGCACCTCGTGCCTGAGGTCTTCCAGACACCACAGCACCTTCTCCAACGTGTTGCGCTTCATGTTAGGGCATACGGCCGCCTCCGAGGCGGGGAAGAACTCCTTCTCAGGATTTTCCTTGCGCAGACGGTAGAGCAGCCCGATCTCAGTGCCGACGATGAACTGCCGCGCGTCGCTGTCGCGCGCAAACCGGCACATGCCGCTCGTTGAGCGCACCGCGTCTGCCATGCGCGTCACGGGGGGAATGCATTCCGGGTGTACCATCAAGACTGCGCCGGGATGCTCTGCCTTCGCCCTCTGGACGCGTCCCGGAGTGATGGCCACATGAATGGGGCAGTAACCCTGCCAGAGGATCAGGTCCCGCCCGGTCTGAGCCGCTGCGTACATGCCGAGGTACTTATCCGGCACGAAGATTATCGGCCTGTCGGGCTCGACCGATCCGATGACCTCGCACGCGTTCGCCGAGGTGCAGCACAGGTCGCTCTCCGCCTTCACTTCGGCAGTGCTGTTCACGTAGCAGACGACGACGGCTTCGGGGTTCCTGGCTTTCAGGTCCCTGAGCTGTTCGGCGGTAATCATGTCCGCCATGGGGCACCCCGCCTCCGGCTCGGGCAAGAGCACCGTCTTGTCCGGGCACAGGATGGACGCCGTCTCCGCCATGAATTGAACGCCGCAGAAGACGATCACCTCCGCGTCAGCGTCGGCGGCCTTGCGGCTGAGCTCCAACGAGTCGCCGCTGAAGTCGGCGACCTCCTGCACAGCCGGAAGCTGGTAGTTGTGGGCGAGAATGACGGCCTTACGCTCTGCCGCCAGCTCCCGGATCTTAACCATCATCGAATCGTTCAGGCTCATCCGTGCGCCTTGTTGTAGGTGGGGGACATCTCTCTGAGTCTCTCGACCACGCCCGGCAACACCTCCAGCACGTGGTCAACGTCCTGCTCTGTGTTCATTCGCCCGAGGGAGAACCGCAGGCTGCCGTGCGCCACTTCCGGCGGGATGCCCATCGCCATCAGGACGTGTGATGGCTCCAGCAAATCCGATGTGCACGCGGAACCCGTCGCGGCCGCAATGCCGTGGCCGTCCAAGTCCATCACCAGGGACTCACCCTCCGCGCCGATGACGCTGATGTTGACCAGGTGCGGCAGTCGCTGCGTCGGGTGCCCGTTGACCAGCACGTCCTCGATCCGTTGCTGAAGGCCGCTTTGCAGACGGTCTCGCAGCCTTGCGAGGCGTTCGGCCTCCTTGGGCATCTCGATGCACGCCAGCTCAAGTGCAGTTGCCATCCCAACGATGCCAGGCACGTTCTCCGTGCCGGGGCGCAAATGGTTTTCGTGGTGCCCGCCCTCCATGAGCGGCGTAAGCCGCGTTTTCGTACGCCGATACAGGGCCCCGACGCCTTTGGGACCGTAGAACTTATGGCCTGAGATTGTCAGGAGGTCCACGCCAAGGTCTTCCACGTTGACCGGGATCTTGCCTACTGCCTGGACGGCGTCCGTGTGGAACAGCGCCCCGGCCTGGTGCGTCACCGCCGCCAGCTCGGCAACCGGCTCGATGACGCCTACCTCGTTGTTTGCAAGCATGATGCTCACCAGGGTCGTATCCGGCCGGATGGCATCGCGCAGCTCCTGCGGGTCTACGAGCCCGTGCCCGTCAACACCCACCACCGTGAGTTCAAAGCCCTGCTTCTCCAGCGCGCGGCAGGTCTTCAGCACGGCGTGATGCTCGATGGCGCAGATGATGATGTGGGCACCCTTCTTCTGCCGGTAGGCATTGGCAACGCCCACGATGGCGAGGTTATCGCTCTCCGTGCCGCCGCTCGTGAAGATTATCTCCTCCGGCTTCGCGCCGATCAGCATGGCTATCTTGCCCCTGGCATCATCCAGTGCTAGGTGCGCCTCCTGACCGAAGCTGTGGACGCTGGAAGCGTTGCCGAAGACGCGATCGAAATAAGGCTTCATGGCCTCCAGCACCTCGCAGCGCACAGGCGTGGTGGCGCTGTGGTCCATGTAGATTCGCCTGCTCATCGTTCCCTCCGGACTGTTTACTTCGTCACTGCTGCCTTCTCGCGGGCAACCTCCGCCTCACGGTGAGCATCCAGGATCAACTCGGCTCCTCTCTTGCCGGACAGGAGCATCCCGCCGAACGTCGGGCCCATCCTGGGCAGACCGAAGGCCGTGCTTACGGCCATCCCGACCACGTACAACCCGGGATGCGCCTCGCCCGTGTGCTCCACGACGAGATCCTCCGAGCGGTCAATCCACATGGCGCCGAAGCCCTTCGTCTTGAACAGACCGCGCTCCTCCAGTTTCCGCAGCACACACGCGTCGTGGCCCGAGGCGTCAACGACGACGCGAGCAGTGAGGGCCACCGGGTCAACGCAAGAGATCTGTCTAGGAAGCATCGAGACGGCAGTCCAGTTGATGACCGCGCCAGCCACGCGGTTCCCTTCACGCAGCACCACGTCGTCGAAGCTTGTCATGTTCAACATCTTGGCTCCCGCGTCGCAAGCTGCGGCGATGAGCCTGGAACAGGCGTGCGGACCGTCAGCGACGTAAAGGCCTTCCTCGACCTCCTCGCAGGGGATGCCGAGCTCATCGAGTTCCTCCTGCGCGGGAGCGCGGACGGTGAGTTTGTTCATCAGGTACCCGCCGATCCAGAACCCGCCGCCGAGATAGTTGTTCCTCTCAACGACCAAGGTCTTCAGCCCGCCCGAGGCTACCTGCCTCGCCAGCATCAGCCCGCTCGGACCGCCGCCGATGATCAGACAGTCGCTGTCCACATACTCCAGAAACTCTTCCGAGAACTTGGAGACGATAGCCGTAGTAACCTCTCTTTCCCCTATCGGGGCGAAGATCCTCTTCGCTGTCATCTACGACCTCCTTGCTGAAATCGACAGAACGCAACATCCGCCGCGCCGAACCCGGCACGGCGCCAGATCAGTTCACTTGTGCCGGCCATCCTTTTCGGCGCGGCGGTCTATCAGGTCCTTCAACGTTATCGAGCCGAGGACGCCCTCAATCGCGTCGCCTACCTTTCCCCAGACCTCCCGCGTGACGCATCCCTCGCGCCTATCGCAGAATCCCGGATCGTTTAGACACTCCACCGGCTCCAGACTTCCCTCAAGATATCTTACCACATCCGCCAGGCGCACATCCGCAGGGTCGCGGGCCAGCAGATAGCCGCCGTGAGCCCCGCGCACGCTCCTCACAAGGCCCGCACGCATCAGGTCACGCACGATTGCCGCCAGATACCTCACGGCGATGCCCTCGTTCTCGGCCAGCGCTTCCAGGCGCACCGGACCATCCCCACAGTGCGCCCCCAGCTCGACCAAGGCACGGGTGCCGTATCGACTCCTGGTCGACAGTTTCACGGACTCTCCTCAGATACATGTCAATCGCTACCTGTTTAGTGTACATTCTACCCGTCTTTGTTCATTTGTCAAGTACGGGGCTCGCATCAGGCCGGAGAACCTGCGTCCAAACTTGGGCCAGATATGGGCCAATCTCGGGCCAATCTTGGCCCGATCCTGGGCCAGAGCTGTGCCGGGGAAGGTCCGTGCGCGCTTACTATGGGTCTTTATTGGATGCAAGCCATGTCTCCGCGCGTCGCGCGCCGGGGCGGGGACCAAGGGCGTCAGGATGCGGCATGGCCGCTCGCATGCGCTGCAACTTTCACTCACTATGGTCCAGTAAGGCCGACGGCACGCCGGTCGCGCTTGACTCGCCCGACGACATCGGCCAGGAGCGCGCCGAGTCACGTCCCCAGCGATTCGCCATCTCGTAATCTCAGCCGGCATCGGATATACTGTGTTCTCGGCTGATTGGCTTACAGTGCGCAATGCGCTCTTGAAAAAGATTGCTTTGAGAGCCCCTCTCCCGCCGGGAGAGGGTTGGGGTAGAGGGAAGTTTGCTCCCGTTTATGCCCTCACCCGCCACGGCGGGCAAGCCTTAGTCCTCTCCTAACCGGGAGGTATCTGTTTAGCCCACAGAGGACAGAGGGAACACGGCATTGTCAAGCCCGAAGGGCGACAGGGTGTAGCCACGGGCGTCAGCCCGCCGCAGAGAGAACACAGCATTATCAAGCCCGAAGGGCGACAGGGTGTAGCCACGGGCGTCAGCCCGTGGTTACAAGGATAGGGACATGTTCCAGCCCCCGCAGGGGGCGACAGATGCTACTCTGCGAAGTAGCTCCCTGCTCTGCGAGCCTACTCCGCCGAAGCCCTTCGGCCTTGAGCTCAGGGTCGAAAGGCAGCTTCGGCTGCGAAGGCCGGAAGCCGCTACGCAGGGCGAAGCAGAGTCGCTACGTAGCACGAGAACGTTCCACGTCCACATGCCGGCGAGGGTGCAGCCGGATATCGCAATCTCGAAGTTCGTTGGAATTGTGAAAGGGAACTCGTCAGAATGGGTTTCCGAGACTTGCCCGGAGCCTTCTGTCGCCCCCTGCGGGGACTTGATTGGATTCGACGATTCAGTCCACGGGCTCACGCCCGTGGCTACATACTGTCGCGCTGCGCGCTCAGATGAAAGGCCAACCACCAGGCTTCATCTGATTTGACAACTTGACCCCATCGGCCGACGCCCTGTACGCCTTCAGCCTGGAAATGATTTCGACAGAGCAAGTGCGCAACACAAGATGAAAGAAGAGGAAGCCATGGCGAACAAGACCATACTTATCGTTGATGACGACCAGGACCTGGTGGATGTCTTGACCACAGTGCTTGAGTCCGCGGGTTACCGGGTGGAATCTGCGGCCGACCGCAGCGAAGGCTGGAGCAAGGCGCAGCAGTCACCCCCCGACCTGGCTGTCATCGACGTCATGATGGGCTCGGACGTGGCAGGCTTCCAGCTCACCGGCGACTTCCGGCGCGACGAGAAGCTCAAGAAGGTCCCGATCATCATGCTGACCGCAATCAACCAGAAGCTGCCATATGGCTTCTCGCCGGACACGGACGAGGAGTTCATACCGGTGGACAGATTCCTGGAGAAGCCCGTTGATCCTGAAACCCTCCTGAAGGAGGTTGCGGCTCTGTTATAGCTATTGGGGCGCTTAAGAGTATGAGCAAGGCGGACGACCAGGGTCTGGAACAGGCAGCGATAGTTGCCCACCAGATAAAGTCCCCCGTGGGAACCCTCCAGACGCTCATCCGAACGCTGCTGGGGGGATTCGCAGGGGAGTTGAGCGCTCCCCAGAAGAAGATCCTCCAGTCCGCCGACCGGCGGTGCGGCGAGGCCTTGGAGACGATCAGGGGACTGCTTGCCCTTGCCGACGCCAGCGGCCGCACGTCGGGCGAGGCGGCGGCAGACCTCGTGGCGGCAACGACCGAGGCATGTGAGCGCTACCGTCAGGCCGCCGCCGACAAGGAGATCGAACTCGAGCTTCACCTTGACGCCGAAGATGCCTACGTTCGTGCGGACGCGGCGACGCTCACGGAGGCCGTTGCGGCCCTTGTTGACAACGCCGTCAAGTACACCCCCCAGCACGGCCGCGTCACGTTGCACGTCGGCCCGGCTCCCGAACCGGAGAAGGTGCGCCTGGTGGTCGATGATTCGGGGATCGGAATCCCGGACGACGAGCGGGACAGGCTGTTCGAGCCGTTCTTCCGCGCCAGCAATGCCCGGAAGCTCTTGCCCACGGGAACCGGTCTGGGCCTGGCGTTCATCAGGGCAGCGTTCAAGGCCGCCGACGGGAGCATCGCCGCCGACCGGTCCGATCTGGGGGGAACCCGCTTTACCGTCGCCGTGCCGATGGTTGGCAGACCTGCGGTCACTGCCGCCGGCGAAACGCGCCCCCGGCGCGAACCGAGCTTCCGCGCGGTCGTCATCGGCGGTGTGGCGGCAGGCCCCAAGATAGCCTCCAAGATCATGCGGCTGCGGCCGGACGCGGAGGTGACCATCGTCGAGAAGGGCCGAGTGCTTTCATACGCCGGCTGCGGGCTGCCCTACTACATCTCCGGGCTTGTCCGGGAGCAGCGAGAGCTTATATCCACGCCGGAAGGCGTCATCAGAGGGCCGGAGTACTTCGAGAGGGTCAAGAACGTGCGGGTCATGAACCAAACGGAGGCCCTCAAGATAGAGCGCGAGACGCGCCGAGTCCTGGTCCGGGACCTCATCAGCGGCGAGCAGACGTGGCTGCCCTACGACAAGCTCGCCATCACCACGGGCGCCGTGCCCATCGTCCCCTCCATACCGGGCATCCACCTCGAAAACATCTTCACGCTCCACGGGCTGGAGCACGCCGAAGGCATCAAGGCGAACCTGGCCGAGGGACGCGCCAAGGACGTTGTGATCGTCGGCGCAGGGCTCATCGGCGTCGAGATGACCGAGTCGCTCGTCTCCGCCGGATGCCGAGTGACGCTCCTGGAGATGCTCCCGCAACTGCTGCCGACAATCCTGGATTGGGAGATGGCTGAGCTTGTCCGGCAGCACTTCGAGGCCAAAGGCGTGAGGGTGCTCCTCGGCACCCGTGCAAGCGGATTCGAGGGAGACGGCAGGGTCCGGCGCGTGCTGACCGAGAAGGAGGCCATCCCCGCCGACATGGTGATCATAGGCGTCGGGGTGCGGCCGAACGCCAAGCTGGCCGTCGAAGCGGGGCTTGAGATTGGCGCGCGGGGGGCGATCCTGGTTGACGAGCACATGCGCACCTCGGACCCGGACATCTACGCCGCCGGTGACTGCGTCCAATGCGTGGACCTCATCACCGGCCGGCCGTGTTATTTCCCGCTGGGGTCAACCGCGAACAAGCAGGGGCGGGTGGCGGCGGTCAACATCTGCGGCGGCGACGAGCGTTTTCCCGGCGTTGTCGGCACTACGGTCTGCAAGGTCTTCGACTACACGGTCGCCCGTACCGGCCTGACGGAGCGACAGGCGCGCGAGGCGGGCTACCGATGCGTAACCACGCTCACTGCCGGCCCCGACCGCGCGCACTTCATGCCCAACGCAGCAATGCTCATACTCAAGCTGATTGCCGACGCCGACACCAGGAAGCTGCTCGGCATCCAGGCCGTCGGCCCCGGAGAGGGCGCGAAACGGGCGGACGTTGCCGTCACAGCCATCACGGGCGGCCTTACGGTGGACCAGATCTCCAACCTCGACCTGTGCTACGCGCCGTCCTACTCCGACGCGCTTGACAACCTCCACACAGCATGCAACGTCGTGAAGAACAAGCTGGCCGGAGAGATGGTCGGCATCACGCCGGGCGAGGTGCGTCGCAAGCGCGACGCCGGCGAGGACATCGTGCTGTTGGACGTGCGCACGCACGCCGAGTTCGAGGAGGCCCGTCTTGACGGCTGCACGCACATCCCGCTCGGGGCACTGCGGGGGCGGCTGGACGAACTGCCGCGCGACAAGGAGATCATCACCTTCTCGCGCGTCTCCCTGGGCGGGTACGAGGCTGCCATCATCCTGAAGGCCAACGGCTTCCGGAACGTCAAGGTGATGGACGGGGGCATAGTCATGTGGCCTTACGCCAAGATCGGGGAGTGAGAGGACTCGCCGTACTCTCACGAATTGCTCGAATTGTTGTGTGTGGGCTGAACTGGAAGGGCTATTCAAAGGGGAGGGAGACAGTGCTGGACTCGTAGATTTTGCAAACAGAAGACCGCCTGAACATAACGCCATAGCAACAATGGAGGTACCAAATGCGCTGCCACAAGGGGTCGTCTTGCGGTAGCTTGCGGACCTTAATCCCCAGGCTCGACGCCTCTGCTGCATCGATAACCACGCCGTGTGTGAGCCATTTCTTGACATTGCAGAGTTCCGAGGCCAGCTTGGCTGCAGCTTTGTCTTGGCCCTTTAGCATCGATTTCTTCAGCCACTTCTCCGCAAATTTCTGCGACCGCTTCATGAGGTTGCGGCACATCCTTATGAAGCCGAGATTGAGGCCCTCAAGCAAAGGGAAGTAAGCCGGGGAGAGGTTGCCCGTTTTGTCGACCTCCTTCTTGATGCGTTCGAACTCATCAATAAAGGATTGCGCCGAGGTCTGAAAGCTTGCCCCACCGGGGCCGGGTCCTTGGAGTTGCGCGTCTACGGGACCTAGTTCTGATGCGATTCCCATGACCACTTCGTCTGAGGCAAGTGCAACAAGGGTGGCCGCGCTCTTGGCATACTCGGCCACTATGACTCGAAAGCCGGAAGCGACCTCACGGCACATGTAAACGATCTTCTCGGCAGCGTCAATATCTCCGCCGGGACTTTGCAGCATGAGGTCCACGTCCGAGCCACGCTCTATGCGGCAGAGTAAGTCTCCAAAAGGCTGTACGTCCTCTTCGCTGAGGTTAGACTTGCTCGACCACAGATTGGCTTCGTAGACAATGAGCCTCCTGCCAGTGATGGCTTCTATTTCCTTGATGGCATCTTGGCGGGCATAACGGTCGCTCTGCAGTGCCCGATACAAAGGAGTCTGCGTGAATAGCGACTCTGGCGCGCTCATACCGCCCTCTCTACCTCGGCCTGTGCTGGAAGAGGACGCTCTTCGGACGACAGGCTTGGGTGCCTGTCTCCGCCTGTCCGCCCTTGGCACGCAGATACTCGTCGAACTGACGGCGGAACTCCACGCGGGCGTCCAGATGCTTCCTATCCGTATCAGCGAATTGCTTCCCCTTCGTCAGTATTCTCTTGTCGTCATGCTCAGTCATGTCCTCTCCTCCCTCTGTGCCGAAAGACCGACACATTCGAAGATGGTAACTCGTCCGCGGCTCCTATGCAAACACAAAGCAGCGGATCACCCAGATGTTCCACATCATCCACAACCGCATTCGATGTAGTCTACTCGATAGTCCGACCTGCTTCAAAGTCTCCGACGCCTTTGCTCATTCTCTCATTGTTACCCCGACAGCCGGGCAGGCCCGCCACAGGCGGGTGAACCCGCCACACGCCCGGCGGGTAAACTTCGTGGTTCCTGACTGCTTCACGCCCCCTCTCCCTTGCCCTCTCCCGGTGGGAGAGGGGAGGGTGAGGGCGTCTCCTCTGCCCCCTGCTTGCAAACGCGTTTCCAGCCTCTTACACTATCGCCTCTCGCACGCACAAGGGGAGGCCGCTCCATGGATAGGGTTCTTCAGCAGATCTACGGCATGAGCGAGGCTGAGCAGGAGGCGGCCGCGCGGCACGTCATGCTCGGCGGCGGCACGCGCGGCGGGCCCGTGCTGATGCGCGGCAAAGGCGTCCGCGTCTGGGACACCGCCGGCCGCGAGTACATTGACTGCACCTCGCAAAGCTGGGCGCTGCTGCTCGGCTACGCCAACGACGAGATCAACCAGGTCATCCGCGAACACGTCGAGAACCTGACGCACGTGCACCAGGGCTTCGACAATCTCCCCCGCTTCTACCTCGCCAAACGCCTGGCCGAGCTTGCCCCGCAGGGCCTCAGCCGCGTCTCGTTCACGGTGGGCGGCGGGGCGGCCATCGAAGCGGCGATGAAGATATGCCTGAAGAACGTCTCTCCGGCGCGGGACTTCGTCTGCCTCTATGACAGCTACCATGGCACCACGCTCGGCTCGATGGGCGCCTCGTGGGTCTCGACGAAGGCGGCGGGCCGCTTCCTCGGCGGCAGCCGATTCCTGTCCCTCACGCGCCCCTTCATCCGCATCCCCAACCCTTACACGTATCGCAACCCGTTCGGCGTGGACGCGGAGACCTACGTGGACATGTGCCTTACGATAGCACGGGAGACCTTCCAGCGCGGCGTTGCAGGCAAGCCGGCCGGCGTCATCGTGGAGCCTATCCAGGCGAGCGCGGGACAGGTCATCCTGCCGCGCCGATACCTTGAGGAACTGCGCAAGCTGTGCGATGAGTTCGAGACGCTCCTGATCTACGACGAGATACAGACCTTTGCGCGCATCGGCCGGTTCTTCGCCGCGGATTACTTCGGCGTCGCGCCGGATATCATCGTGCTCGGCAAGGGGCTGGGCGCGGGACTGCCGCTCTCGGCCATCATCATATCGGACAAGCTGGAGGGATTCAGCCCCGACAGCGAGGAGCTGCACACCTTTGCCAATCCGACCCTCTCGATGGTGACGGCGGCGAAGCAGCTCGCGCTGCTCGAAGAGTGGGTGCTTGAGAACTGCCGCCGGATGGGCGAGTACCTCGGCACGCACATCAAGGGCATGATGGGCGAGTTCCCTGAGATAGGCGACGTGCGGCAGGCGGGGATGCACATCGGCGTGGAGTTCGTGAAGGACCCGGAGAGCAAGGTGCCGCTTGAGGAGGAGACCGTCGCCATACGGAACGCCGGTTTCGAGCACGGCGTATTCTTCGGGCTGGCCGGCGTGCGACGGAACGTGCTCAAGGTCAAACCCCCGCTCATAATCAGCCAGGCCGAGTGCGACGAGGTGCTGGAGAGGTTCAGGGCGTCGGTGAAAGACGTGCTGCGGTGATGTACGGGCGGCTACATCGTAATCGGCACGTGGAAGAAGGGCTTCGAGGACGACGACGAGGACGAGAGGATCAACAGTCTCGAACAAGGCACCAAGATCAGGAGAGAGCAATGTCGTGTCAGACGGCAGACAAGCGAAGTCCACTGGAGACAGCGGTCGCCATTGCAGAGCGGTTCATGAAGATTTCCCCTGCGCCAGAGACATACATGTACAACATCGGCATGACGGGCATTCTGGATTTGTGGGAGGCGAGTCGAGAGGACCGCTATCTGGACTTCTACATCGCGCACAACAGACTGCGCAACGTCCGGTTTGACTGGCACCTGTACCTGGCCACCGGCGACGAGCAGTGGCTCGACGGCCTCGAGGAGGCGGCAGAGAAGTTCCTCTCCAACCCGCGCCGCGACAGGGAAGGCGCGCTGGTGGACGGGATCGGCCGCTACACGATTGACATGTTCTCCGGCCACATCTCCACGCCGATCGTCTTCGGCCACCTGCTGAAGGACCACCGGTTCTTCGACGACTCGATGAAGAACTTCGAGGTCTACCGCGGCTACCTGGAAGAGCCGACTACGGGGCTCTGGTACAGCCGCTGGGGGCACTCCCTGCACCCCAACCGTCCCAACCCCGGCCTGTGGTGCAGGGGCAATGGTTGGCTGGCGCAGGCGTGGGGGCGCGTGATGCACCTGTGGGATTCCGCGCACCACGGCTACCAGGAGATGATAGAAGCCTGGCAGTGCTACTGCCGCTCCATCGCGGCGTTCCAGGCGCCTTCGGGGCTGTTCCATCAGCTACTAAACCGCAAGGACTCGTTCGAGGACGCGACGGGTTCCGGGCTGTTCTGCTCGGGCTTCTCGAAGGGCACCCTGCACGGGACGCTGCCGGAGGAGTTCGGCCCCATCGCCTACCGGGACTTCTGCGGCCTGCGCGGCCTGGTTGACGAGGAGGGCAACATCCACAATACGTCCACCTACGCCGGCGGCTACAACTTCGAGCAGCAGTACTACTCCTGCGCCCGGTTCGACGATCCGCACGGCGACGGCACCGTGATGAGCGGCTGCGTGGCGATGCACATGCTGCTGAAGGAGCGCCCCGACATGGAGACCACCGAGCCGTCGGAGCCGCCGCACATCATCACGGAGTACGTGCCCAACATTGTCAGCAACGTCCACGTGGAGAGGCGGCCGGAGGAGGAGATCGCCGCGCCCGTCTTGAAGCGTGTCCTTGCCCTGAAGAATCTGCCGGAGAACGACATCTTCGGCAGCACCATCCTCGGCCTGCTGCACTGGTACGACAACGTCAAAGACAAGTCGCTGATCGCGGGCGCGCTCAGGCTGCTCGGCCGCTGCGAGAAGCGGCTGTCGCCGGGCACACGATGGAATCTGACCGCCGAGATATACATGCGCACCGGTGAAAAGGAGAAGCTGGACGGCATGGTCGAGTGCGTGGACGCCGAACTCCGCCGCGCGCCCCGCGACAGAGCGGGAGTGCTCCTGGATGAAGCGGGAGGCTACAGCGTCGAGACGCTCATGTCCTGGCTTCCGCTGCTGTCCAAGGCCGCCGCGCTCAGCGGTGACGACCGATACCTTCGGGAGGCCTGCGCTCAACTGTTCGCCCACCAGAGATGGCTTGAAGATCCGCTCACGTACCTCTGGCACTCCGCATATGGGCACGGCGCCCATCCCCGCCGCGTGACTCCCGGCCTGTGGGGGCTGGGCAACGGCTACTGCCTCGCTGCCATCGTGAGCCTGCTGGAGCACCTGCCGCGGGAGCACGACGCATACTTGGACGTCGTCCACATGCTCCGCTGCTTCGTCACTGCCGTGCATAGGCACGAGGCGGCCTGGGGAGGATGGACTCAACTGCTGGAGGACTTCAAGTCATTCCCGTGCGCGGCGTGCACCGCGCTGTTCGCTTTCGGCGGCGCCAAGGCCACCCTCAACGGATGGGTGCACTCCGGCTACCACGCCATCGTGGACGGCGGCCTGCACGATCTCAGCGGGAGGGTGGACGAGAAGGGAAACGTCAAGGCCGCCTCGCTGCCGACCGGCGGGCTCGACACGCTCGAGGCTTACCAGACGCACAGGGCCGAAAACGACCCCGCTGTGCTCGGCCACATCCTGTCCGCCTGCGGATACGGCGCGCAGTCCGGCCGGTTGAGGCTTGATCCGAACACGCGGGTGACCGGCCTTGGCCCGCGATGAATCTGGTGCTCCGATAGGAAGAGGAACGCGGCCTCCCTCTCCCTGTCCCTCTCCCGGTGGGAGAGGGGAGGGGAGACGGGGCCTTCTCGCATGCCTCTTACTCGGCGCTTTCGGGCTGGGTCTGCTCCAGGCGCAGGCGCGGTTCGGGCATCGGGCGCGCGATGGGCACTATGAACTCGGCCTCGGCCAGCAGGCAGCCGTGCAGCACGTCGTCCCGATGGACCAGGGCCGAGCCGCTCAGGCCCGCCCCGCTCAGTGACAGCAGGCGCCCCAGGCCGGGCGAGTTGCGCCAACTGTAACCGGCGCGGAGCGCGCGCCGGAGAAATCGCTCCGCTTCGTCCCGCCCGGGCATGACGGCGACCTTGTGGCGCATGTCCGGCGCCTCGTAGGCGATGCAGTCCAGGGCGTACGATTCCAGCAGGCGGTCGCGATGCTTGCGGAACATCGCCGCGTTGCAGAACACGTCCGCCCCGACGATGCGGCCCCACCGCGCCACCACCATCCCCACCTGCTCGCTCCGCCAGCAGTGCCTGGCGAAGTCCTCTCGATACTCCCCGAGGGCCTCGCTAATCTCGGGCGAGTCCTGGATCGCCTGAAGGTCCTGCGTCTCGCTGTCCACGTCAAAGCGCTGCTGGTAGCCGCTCACACCCTCCCAGATCTCGCTCTGGGATCGGCCCGCCTGTGCAGCCCCGCGCACGGCGAAGGGCGCCAGGGACTTGCGGCTCTCAAAACGCGTGACCCTGCCGCTCCAGCGCCCCTGCTCGATGCAGAGCACGGGCACCTCGACAGGGCCGCTGCCAGCCGGCAGGAGCACGTCCTCGCGCAGGACGCGGTTCTGCCTGCCGCCGAGCAGCAGCTCGCCTCCAAGCATGAGCACCGGCCTGTGGCCCGTGTTCTCGACGATGAGCACGGGCACCGCGCCTCGTCCCTTCTCCTCCACAATCAGGTCTCCGCGGGCAAGCGCCTCCTCGACCGAGAGGTAGACCTGCGGCTGGGTGACGCGCGACGACACGACGGGGAAAACGGTCAGGCCGCGGTAGTGGTAGCCCTGCTGCACCGTCAGGTTGCGGATCATGTCTGCCAGGGGGTTGTCGGAAACGGGCGGCGGAATGATCCGCCGCGGTGGCGGGGCAGGGGGGAGAACTGTGCGCGGCGGAGGTGCCTCGCCCGCATAGTCGCTCTCTAGGTACGACGCCTGCCCCAGCCCCGCAGCGAGTGCGAAAAGGATTGCACTAACCCATATCTTTGTCCTGCGCATGATAATCCCTCCTACGAGCGTCTTCCTCCCAGGGCTTACCTGCCGCCCCCTGCGGGGGCTGGATTCCTTTTCCCTGCCGACCACGGGCTAACGCCCGTGGCTACATGCTGTCGCCCTTCGGGCTTGACTGAGAAGCCGAACGCACTCGCGCCGAACAGCTCATCGCTCCTTGTGTATCCAATGGTGGCTGTTCTATCCTTTTCTTCGCGTTCTTCGTGCGCTTCGTGGACCACGGGCTAACGCCCGTGGCTACATGCTGTCGCCCTTCGGGCTTGACTGAGAAGCCGAACGCACTCGCGCCGAACAGCTCATCGCTCCTTGTGTATCCAATGGTGGCTGTTCTATCCTTTTCTT
>Ga0315289_10001199_pt1 | contig 40655 bp, 59 predicted proteins | sample YL17G11_40_MG_FD_203452 | JGI IMG/M metagenome (GOLD analysis project Ga0315289, IMG submission 203452) | Sediment microbial communities from Yellowstone Lake, YNP, Wyoming, USA - YL17G11_40 | ecosystem: Environmental > Aquatic > Freshwater > Lake > Sediment | place: USA: Wyoming | collected... | reverse complement strand
CTGATTCAGGTTCAGTTATAGAAACTTTGCGCGAGAGAGTTATAGCTGAAGCAAAAGAATTTTCTGATAAACATAATTTGAAATTGGAAGGGAGTGTTTATGCAAAATATCTAGCTCTTTCACGTTTCGGAGGATATGTTGAAGGGGTTACGAGGGCTATGAAAGAACGAACAGAAGAAATCGCAAAAGCTTTACACGGGTATATTCATGCAAAAGAACGTAGGGCTACATCACCAATGATTTCCTAATTTTTGTTTTTCTTAAAATTTAATTACCTCTACTTACGAAATAAGAACTATGAATGGTAATAAAAGTCGTTTTAGATTGCCAGAAAAAGAAAAGCGCGAACTTCTGGTTCAGCAGTACAGGCAGAAGCTGAGGATGCAGGCCGAAGAATTTCATAGAGAATTCAAGCGACATCTTGCATTGTTCATCACCGGCGCTTTCTCGTTCGTCGCAGCTCTTCTGTGGAACGGTGCTATAAACAAGATGATCACAAGATATCAGAATGCAATACTCGCCTATCTTCCCTTCTTGCCGAAAGAGCCGTATGTCATTGATTTGGGTGCTGCGTTTGTTGTCACTATTCTTGCTGTTATTGTTGTTATTACAATTAACAAAGTTTTGAAGTGATTTTTTATTTTTGCGTAGATATTTGCATGGATGACGATTGGGCGTTAGTGAACTCGGCGTTTTTATTGTTAAGACAACCTACGGTTTTCTTGAAACTTTCCCTTTGCTGAAAAATAATTTTTATTTTGCAAATTAAGAAGTAAGAAGTGCAAAAAAATACAAGGAAGTAGTATGATTATTGTATTAATCGAATATCAGTTCGACCTTCTTTTCTTATTTGATCTCTAGCACTAGTGACATTTTCTCTAAGAGCATAAGCCTCAATTTTATAGCGATCATTGCAATATTCCAATGTAGCAATATTTGGATGACCATAAGGAACTTCAGTTTCCTCTTCAAATATAGCTCTTGCTTTTGCTACCTCTCCGTGTGTTCTATCCTTCCAAAAAGCATGTTTCCTCCAAAACCTGTTTTTCATTCCTTCAGAATTAATATACAACTCGCTTCGCAATTCGCTCTCTACAAATTTCGCATACAGTTCTCTTACAGCGTCACTAACTGACATAATATTTTATACAATAGAAAAAGATTAAAAGATGTTAGCAATCGTTTCTTGAAAAAAAGGAACAGATGGTTGAGCTTATTAGCATTGAGTTTGGAGAACAAAGCATAAATCTTTTCACATAAGTAGAATAATTATGTCGTTTTTCCAATTTGCAAAGCAAGAGATGGATACATTACTTTTAGAACTTTTATCCAAGAATGACTATTTAGAATTTCCACAACAAGTAGAATCTAAATATTTATTGAGAACAGTAGGAAAAGAAGGTTATGAGTCAGGTGTCACAAAAATTGGGGATACCTATTTAATGGATTATCTTAAAGATTATGTTCTCAAAGATAAAGCTGGAGGAAAAATTGCCGTAGTTTTAGTAACTTCCGATGCTGAAAAGGGACAATTTTATGCTCATCGTTTTATAACTCTACCAAAAAGAGTGAAAAAAGTAAAAGAACAATTGCTAAGTAAAGGTTATGCAGAACCACCAGAATGGCTGGCAAAATGCAATCCGTAAGGTAAAAATTACTTTTTCAGAAACAACCGATTTTGCGACAGCACCAAAAATACAAAACAAAACAAAAATAAAAACGTTTAAATAATTTTATTTCTGTTTTAAGTTTTAAGCTGAAGATGCAAGCGATTCTCTCTTAGAAAATCGAAATCTTCAGGAGCAGGAGTATAAGTTGAACAAGCCTGCATTATTCTATCTCTGTTTGCGTCTACATCTTTTTTCGTAGGAAAAATTCTGCTTCCCATTTGCATAATGCCGAACAATACATCGCCAACCGAATAGCCTAGTGCGAGCAAGTTATAACCATAGATAAATTGAGAATGGTGATGGTTTAATTTTTCTTTCTGTTCATGATATTTTTGTATTATTTCCATTAATTTTGTATCTTTTCCCGGCTTGTGTAATGGCGGCTGCTTTCCATAATGAGGACTACTGAACCAACTTTGCTGTTCTTCTAAAGAATCAATTCCTTGAAGTCTTGTTGCAAGCTGCCCGTCAAATTCCAAATCTATGCCAAGCCCAGAAAAACCATATTTAGGAGAGGAAAACATACGAGACTCTTCACTAATACCACCTGTCCATCCACTCCAGCTAATTCCTATAGATTCCTTACAATCTTCTATCTGGTTATAGCATCTGGCAAGAGCTTCTAAATCCCTCACGCCTTTAGTATTTCTAAACGCGTTTCCCAAAAAAACGCTCAGCTTCATGTCTCTTTGGTAATCTAGAGTAAACGCACCTTTTCTGGTTTCAGATGAACCTTTAGATGCATAAAAACCGAAACTTGCTGGTCTCGCATCTAAATGACATCCGACATGGAAATTTCCAGTTAAATCAAAAAATTCATTCATGCATCCAAGAACCGGTCCTTCTTCAATCGGCAAATCAAAATATTCTTGTCTGAGTTCATGTGTCTTAGGATCGATAATTCCAATATCTTGCAACGATTCTTGAAGTGCATCTGATAAATTTACAAACACGATTCCATCCGCAACTATTCGAGGATATTTAGATTTAACAAATTTGGTTTTTATTGGAAATCTCATTTAAACCATTGAAAATATTGGTAAGAAAAATTTATTAACTCAAATCAAAATAAAAACATTTAAATACTCCTAAAATACTCTACAAATATTGCTTTACCAATTATCTTGGTAGCAATTATCACTCTGCTGTTACTAGGCAGGGTTTTATCAAAGTAACTAAGAAAAGTTAAAGGAGGTTGAATAGTTATGGAAGAAATGGCGAAGAGAGCCGAGAAAGTTCTCAAGAAAAGGCCTGGTGAAAGGCCTAAGGTAGGTCTGTTCGTAGACGGTCCTAACATGCTCAGGAAAGAGTTCATGGTCGACCTTCGCGAGCTGCGCAAGCGAGTGGAGAAATACGGTCGCGTGACGATAGCAAAAGTCTTCTTGAACCAGTTCGCACCTGAGAAGCTCATCGAAGCGGTAATCAACGAAGGTTTCGAGAGCGTCATGGTTCTTGCTGTAAAGGATGACGATGCTAACGACGTCGACGTGGCAGTAGCAGTGTCTGCTCTGGAAGCGGCGCTGACAAAGGATGTTGATTTCATCGCACTCGCCACAAGGGATGCGGACTTCCTTCCTGTAGTTCAGAAAGTGAAGGAGCATGGAAAGAAAGTCATCATACTCGGAGCAGAGCCTGGATTCAGCAGCAGTTTGCAGAACGCGGCAGATTACGTAGAGCAATTGTAGGTTTGTCGAGAAATTTTTTAAAATTTTTTTATTTTTTCTTTCTCATTTCTAATTTCTGATTTCTGATTTAAATCTATTCTGGAGTATGCTGAAAGCTTTTTAGCTTATCTGAAAATAGAGCTTTGCCTGACAAATCCCATTCTGCCCGATATATCAATTTTCAGAATTGTGGAAGGAGGAAGTTATTAAACTCTGACCTTGTGCAGGACTCTTGTAGTCCTTAAGTCTGTTGCAAACATCACTTCTGTCACATCTTCTTCCTGACTAAAAGGCACACGCCTGATATTTTAATTAAGTAAATGAGTAAATAAGTTTTTCTTTCGGTTGAGCTTTGTCCGATAAATACAATTCTGCCCGACGACTTCATTTTTTACTACAAGAACGTGGCTGATGGCTACAAAATGGTTGGCAATGCTGTCCCAGTGAAATTGGCAGAAGGGAAAGTTTCAAGAAAACCGTAGCGAGCGTAGCGTAGCGAAGGTTGTCTTTATCATAAAAACGCCGAGAACGACGCTGATGCTTTCGTTAAAATGAAAAAATCGAACTTATATCTTTTTTAATGCAAAATATATTGTAAGTAGTGAAAACAAAGTAAGTAAAAAAATTCTAGAGGTGTAACACAATGGGTTTGTTCGACAGTTTGTTCGGAAAGAAAGATGAAGAAGTAGTTGAAGTTCATGAGGAAAGCGAAGCTCCTTCTTCTCAAATCACAGTCAGAATCGAGACGCTACGCGACTTTGTCGATATTGATCGCATTACAAGAAATGTCCGCGACGGCAGCATAGTCTTCATAAAGACAAGGGAGCTGCAGAGAAAGGACTTGGGAGAGTTCCAGAACTGCGTTGCAAAGCTCAAGCGGGTCAGCGCGAGCTACGGCTTCGATCTTGCAGGAACGGACGAAGGCTATCTCATCGTCACTCCGACATTTGCTAAAATTGCGAGATGAATTCTGGATTGAAAACGCAATTAAGTTTCGCGAAGCAATAAAAAGTAAGAGATATTTCTACTCTTTTTATAAAATTAAGTAGCTGACATAAAGGTTTAAAAGAATAATTTGTTATTAGCTATTGTAGTTATTGAGGTGATTATCTTCAACAGCAGATGGCTTGTAACAGCAGCACTTCCTTACAGCAATAATATTCCTCATATCGGCAACATCGTAGGTTCGCACTTGCCAGCAGACATTTTCTCACGCTTTTTGCGATTGTTCGGAGAGGACGTCGTGTTTGTTGGAGGAACGGACGAACATGGAAGCCCGATTGAAGTAGCTGCGTTCAAGGTAGGTGTCACTCCAAAAGTTCTCACTGACAAATATTATGTTGTGCACAAAAAAATCTACGACTGGCTCGGCATAAGCTACGACAATTTTTCGCGAACTTCAATTCAGATCCATCACGAGCTCGTCCAACAAATTTTCCTCAAACTTCTCAACAGTGGCTACATAACAAAAAAGAAAGTTTTGCTTCCATACACTCCTCACAATAAGCGTTTTCTGCCTGATCGTTGGGTTGAAGGAAAGTGCCCGATTTGCAGCTATGGCCGGGCGAGAGGAGATCAGTGCGAAAGTTGCGGAAACTTGCTTGATCCAGAACAATTGATAAATCCGAAAAGTGTTATCGACGGGACGACTCCTCAGTTCAAAGAAGTCGAACATCTCTTCCTCGATCTTCCGAAATTTTCCGACCAGCTTGTGAAATGGATAAAAAACAATAAACAGCTGAACAAAACAACGAAGAACTTGTCGCTTGGATGGCTTAAGACAGGATTGAAAGAAAGGGGCATAACAAGGGATTTGGAATGGGGAATAAGAGTCCCGCTCGACGGATATAAAAACAAAGTTTTTTACGTGTGGTTTGAAGCGCCGTGGGGGTATGTAAGTGCAACAGTTGAGTGGGCTGAAAAAAACAAACGACCAGACGAATGGAAAAAATACTGGCAGCAAAAAGATTCGAAAATCGTGCATTTCATTGGCAAGGACAACATTCCATTTCACACGATCATCTGGCCAGCCACTCTCATGGGAGTCGGCGGATTCAATCTACCTTACAATGTCGTCGGACTTGAATTTTTGAACTATGAAAAAGATAAAATCTCGAAGAGCAGGAACTGGGGAATTTTTCTTGACTACGACGAAAAGAGCGACAGAGTGAAAGTTCTTGTTGGCGACAGGTCTGTGGACGTTGACCCTGATTATTTGCGCTTCTACTTGACTTACATTATGCCGGAGAACAAAGATTCTGATTTTGTTTGGAAAGATTTTGAGAAAAAAGTAAATGCAGAGCTCATCGGAAACTTCGGCAATTTCGTCTTCCGCACGCTCAGTTTCATTCGCAGCAACTTCAACCAGACGATTCCAGAACCAGACACGCTGAAACTGAAGGACAAAAACTTGCTGAAGAAAATTACGGAGACGAAGAAAATTATTCATAAAAATATTTTGCAAGCGAATTTCCGTGAGTCGTTGCGAGCTGCTCTCGAGCTCAGCTCAGCAGGCAATAAATATATTCAAGACAAAAAACCGTGGGAGACGCTGAAGAAAAATCCTGACGATTGCCGCAATACTTTGTACGTTGCATCAAATCTCGTCCGCGCTCTTTCAGTTTGTTTCTCTCCTTTCGTTCCTTTTGCGTGCGAGCGTTTGTGGCAGCAACTTCAGCTTGAAGGCAGTGCAGCATCGCAGAGTTGGGATGAGATCGACAAAATCAAGTTGCAACCAGGCCATCGCATCGGACGAATAGAGCCACTATTTAAAAAGTTTGAAAGTAAAATAGAGTAAAAGAAAGGTGAAAAATTATAGAAGAAATTTCATTCGACGAGTTCCAGAATCTCGACATGCGCATCGGAAAGGTAGTGCAGGCAGAGAGGGTGGAAGGCAGCAGGAATCTGGTAAAGCTCCAGGTTGATTTCGGGAGCGAGAAGCTGCAGGCCGTTTCTGGTATCGCCCAGCAGTACACTCCTGAGGACATAATCGGCAAGAAATTTATGTTCATCCTCAATCTCGTGCGAAGGAAGTTCATGGGAATCGAATCGCAGTGCATGATATTCGCCGCTGAAGATGAGAAAGGGAATCTTGCTCTGATGGTTCCGGACAAGGATATTGAAGAAGGAAGTATAGTTCATTAAATCTTAAATATTATGAGTCGGATATAATATAGTTCTACAATTAAAAATTATTTTTAACAAATGTATCTATTGAAATTTTACTCAGAAAGATAGTAAGTTATAATACCAGCTAAAGCAGCTACCCCACCAATTGCTATTTTTTGTGATACATCACCATTAGCATACCAAAACCAGTCTCCAAAATGTTCAGTAAATAAAGCTTCAAACCAATTTAAGTTAGCTAATTCTGGTCTAATTCTTACGTTAATATCGGCAACATATCTCAAATAAGAAGTCGCCCCATATGCAATTCCAGCTCCTACTGCTGTACCAGCTGCGGTTATTCCAGTTCTTTGTAATGCTCTTTTAATTCTGTATAAAGACATGAAATTAAGTGAAGATAATTAAATATTTAAACTTGTGTGTGAGATGGGGTTTGAGACAGTGAAACAAGTAAACTATTATAAAACAATTAGTAAATCTTCTGATTTTAACATAATCTATGCGATATTATATCACTATGGTTAAATCTTAAAATTTTAATCAAAAACCATTAACAGAGAAAAATCTTTCTCCATCAACACTTTTACTTAAACTTCCGACAATTGGTATTGGATATCCGCAAAACTTGCAATTATTTTTTTCGTCCAAGTTCCAACCTGTTATATTAAAGCCAAATCTTTCTATCACAACTGCATTGCAATTTGGGCAATAAGTGCTTTCAAATTTGTGACCAGGAACATTTCCGAGATAAACATACTTCAGCCCTGCTTTCTTCGCGACTTCATAATGTTTTTCTAAAGTCTTGACAGGAGTTGGCGGCAAGTCAACGAGCTTGTATGTCGGATTAAATCGCAGAAATTGTATTGATGTTTCTTCTCCTAAATTTTCAACAATCCATTTGCAGACTTTTTCTGCTTCTTTCAAGTCGTCACCAATTTTTGGAATTATTAAATCTGTAATTTCAATATGAATTTTTGTTTTGTTTTTAATCTCTCTCAGGGTTTCGAAAATAGGCTCGCTGTTGGGAATGCCAACATATTTTCTCAAGAAGTTTTGTTCTGCGTTGCCTTTTATGTCAATTGTTATCGAATCGAGAAAATCTTTCATAAATTTCACTGTTTCAGGAGTGTCATAACCGTTAGAAACAAAAATATTTTTCAACCCATTCTTTCTCGCAATCACGCCAACGTCATGGGCGAACTCTATGAAAATCGTCGGCTCGTTGTAAGTGTATGCAATTCCATCGCACTCATGTTGCTTAGCAAGTTCCACGATTTTTTCAGGCGTAATGTCAGCCCCTTCAACTTTTCTTCTCTGCGACAAATCGTAATTGCAACAATAAGCACAAGCAAAATTACAACCAGTAGTTCCAAAAGAAAGAAACTTCGAGCCGGGCATGAAATGAAAAACAGGTTTTTTCTCGATTGGATCGACGTGCATGGTCGCGACTTTGCCATAAACTAACAGAAACAATTTTCCGTCAATATTTTGCCTAACGCCGCAAAAACCAACTTTATCTGGAGAAAGTTTGCATTGTCTAGCGCATGCATTGCACACAACTTTTTTGCCAGCAATTTTTTTGTACAGCTTAGCTTCTTTCATTTCAACCACTCATTTTGTCACCTTGGCAGCAGCATATCCAACAACACTTGCCTCATTTCCGGCAACATCCCCTGAGGTAGCATACTTAATTATTTCACAAGACTTTGCATTCATTTTTTTAGCAACGACAAGCATAGCAGCAATCGGCCCATAACCACAAATAGAAATATTTTCAGCATCAACAACTTCCAAAAATTTTTCAGCATCCATTTTTTTTATCGCATCTAAAGCTTTTTTGTCTTGCGTATGCGCAACTTCGTTTCTTTCAAAATGAGTGAAGTCTGAGCTAGCAATAATTGCCGCATTTTCATTTTCACTAGCGATAACTTTTGCAAGAGAATTCCCTAACTTTTCACACGCCGTGTATGTTTGGTCAAGCATGCAAATCGGAACGAACTTGATTTTTCCATAAACATATTGTAAAAATGGCAGCTGAACTTCTATCGAATGTTCGTAAAGATGAGCTGACGAATCTTCTTTAACAATTTCGCAACTCGCAATAATTTTTTCTGCAATTTCTTTATCGATGCTGGCTTTGCCAAGAGGCGTCGCCCAGCTTCCTTCGCTCATAATTGAAACAGAACTCCCAAATCCTGTGTGGTTAGGTCCAATTATAATAAAAGTTTCTGGCTTGCCATCTGTTGCGAGATGAAAATAACTGTTTGCAGCTATTGCTCCGGAGTAAATGTAGCCAGCATGAGGAACAATCACGCCAATGATTTTTCTCTCGCCTTTTTCACTTGCTGCAGGAAGTTTCCCTGGACCAAACTTTTTATTTAGAAAACATTCTTCTATCTGCTTTCTCAGCTCTGCTTCTTCACGCGCATAAAACTGTCCTGCTACAGTTGGTTTTCTTTCATTCATGTCAACAACCACACAAGCTTCTAATGCTTAGAATTTTCTAATTTATCTTATGAAGTTTGAAACAAAAAGATTTTTAATCCGCTATGCTCGTGGCGTCATTGAGATGTTTGTAAAAAATGGAGATGTTTTAGACCTGCCAAAAAATTGCCCTGAGGAGTTGAAAGAGAAGAAAGGAGTTTTCGTTACGCTTTTCAAAAAAGAAAAAGCAAGAGAAAAAGAAGTTCTGCGAGGATGTATCGGACTGCCATATCCTCAGCAAAGTATAATAAAAAATTTGCGAGATGCTTCAATAAGCGCGACGCAAGATCCGAGATTTGAAGAATTGAGAGAAGATGAGCTGGAAGATATTATAATTGAAATTTCTATTTTAAGCGAGCCGAAAAGAATAGATACAAAGCCAGAAAAATATTTGGACAAGATAGAGCCGCACAAAGACGGACTGATAATTAAAAGAGACATAAGAAGCGGGTTGCTGCTGCCGCAAGTATGGGAAGATTTGCCTGACAAAATTGAATTTCTTTCGCATTTGTGCCTTAAAGCTGGTTTGTTGCTCAATGAGTGGATGCGAGAAGGCACGACTCTTTACAAATTTCAAGTAGAAAGAATAAGAGAAGATGAGCTGGAAAGTTAAGAGGAAAATTAAATTAATTATATTTATCCCCAAATAACAATTATGGTGAGATACATTAGCTACCTAATTTTAATTCTCGTTCTTTTCACTTTCGTCGCTATATTTTTCAAAGAAAAGCCAAAGCAAGAGAATCGAATAGGAAAAAATGAAATATCCCTACCACAACCTTTATACAAAAGTCAGACGTCTCTAGAAGAAGCATTACTTTCGAGAAAATCAATTAGAGAATACAAACAAGAACCTATTTCTTTAGAAGAATTATCCCAACTTCTCTGGGCAGCCCAAGGAATGACAAGAGAGTGGGGAGGCAGAACTGCCCCTTCAGCTGGAGGAATTTATCCTATACAAGTTTATGTTGTTGTGAAAAATGTTGATGACGTTGAAAGGGGTGTTTATTTGTACGATGCTAAAAATCATTCTTTAATTCTTCTTTCAAAAGGAGACTTTTCTAAAAGTTTGATGTCTGCAGTTTTAAACCAACGTTGGATTGGAGATGCTGCACTGAACTTCGTGATAACTGGTAATTATAACAAAACAGTGTCGAAATATGGAGAAAGAGGAATAATGTACGTTCATTTAGAAGCTGGCCATGTTTCCCAAAACATTTACTTGCAAGCTGCTGCTTTGAATTTAGGGACTGTTGCTGTCGGGGCGTTTGATGATGAAGAAGTTAGAAAAATTATTCATGTCGATAAAGAAGAAACTCCTCTTTACGTCATGCCTGTAGGCAGGCCTGCATAATTCTTTGGCCTATATGGCCTATATTTTTCCAATTCAACAGCATACGGCGCCGCCACTTCAGCGATGTCAAGTCTTCCTTCTTGCGTTGCTCGCTCTAAAACAAATTTCGCCACATAAGCTCGATGGAACTCTGGCTCCAATTCTAAGTCTATATTCTAAAACATGAGGATTACCTTTCTTCAAAACTTCTTGAAATATTTGTTCTGCAATTGCTACTGACATAAAGAATGTTAAGAAAAGAAAATTATTTAAACTAATATCAAAGTCACGATTCCAAGGCCGATAGGAATTGGCAGGCCAGGAAGCGGCTTTTTATATTTCTGCAAAATCCACAGTGTCACCAGCACTCCGGCGTTGATCGCAATTCCAACAGCGACTGCAGCGAGCATACCTTTCAGCACGAACCCGGCAGCGACGAGCATGGAGTAGAAAGTGAAGTCTCCAGCGCCTATCGTGAATCCGCCAATGCGAGCAAGCATCAAGCCGAACTGCTTGTGAAGATCTGCCGTAATGTTTTTACCAACAGTTTTTTGCTTTCCTGACTTGGCTGCTTTGCCTCTCGTTATCGGCATTACCTTTATCAGCGTTCTCAGCGGGCCGCGGAAGACCGCGTAAATATCGTAAAGGGCGAACGCGACTGGAAGGATGAAAAGAGTTGGCGGCGAGATTGAGACTGCAAGGTAAGAACCTATCAGCGAACATATCAAAACAAAGGCTGTTGTTGTGACAAACTGAAGTCCTTTCAGAATAGAATAAACGACAAGAATGATGTAACCGAGTGCGAGAAAGAAAAGAATGTTTGAAACCTCTGCGGAAAGATTCAATATCTGAAGAGAAAGAATACCAAGCTGCTGCTCGAGCAAAATGAACAGGAAGAAGACTGGCATCCCGATTGCGATGAGCCTGAAAACTATGCGCAGCTTCATCTTAATCATGACAATCAAAAACAGGGTGAAGAGAATCACTGAAACTATCAAGATTCCTGAGTTCGCGCTTGCCTGAACGACATTTTCGTTTCCAAACGGCTCGTATTGTTCAACAGGAATTTGCGAGACGAGTATGTTGTTTGCAAAAATTAGCGCAAGCACTTCTGTGAGTACAAAGCTTGCCATTAGCAGGTATGTGTTTCTCTTCTCTTCTTTCATTCAATCATTCGCTCGAATATTAACTAATTGTTTCACTTGACAATTAAATAAATAAGGCAAAGAAAAACCAAAAAGTTATTTGAGGGTTATGAAAAAAGTAAGGCATTACATGAGATGCGACGTTTTGTTCGTGCGTCCTAATTTTAGTGTTTTCGACATAGCAAGAGTTTTTTCCAAGAACCACATAAGCGGGGCGCCTGTCGTCGAGAAGGGAAAAGTCGTTGGAATGATAAGCATCTCCGACATAACCAAGTTCATGAGCATACATCTCGCAAAATCGGATTTTATAACAGAAATTACCCATGACCCAAGCACGTTAAGTATAATGCTTTTGGCAATTATGAAGATGGGAAAAGACTATAATGATTTTAAGAAAGAATTGGAGAGACTTTCTAATTTCAAAGTGAAAGACATAATGTGTAGAAATGTCGTGGCGATAACTCCTGAAGCTCCCCTATTCGAAGCAGCCGGACTGATGGAGAAGCATGATGTCAACCGACTGCCAGTGATTGAAGGAAGCAAGTTAATCGGCATAATCACGAGAGCGGATTTGTTGAGAGCGCTGGTTGACTAAATACCTTTTTGACCTGCGAACAGTACTGGATCTAATGATCTTGTAAAAGACTTTGAATTTCTAGAAAAATGTAATGGCTCTGATTTTTGAAATTCTATAAGTTCTTCTTTTTCTAATTCCTCAAAAATATTAACAAAGTTGGCGCCTGGAAACTCTGTTTCAACTATCAAAGAACGATTATCGTTCATAATTCCTATTCTTGAAACTAAGGTGAAATCTTGACTAGCGTTTATGAACTTACACAACATTTCTTTATCTGAAAACTCAACGAAAAAAGAGTATTGGCTGGTTTCTCCCTCAAATTTTCTAGCATCAATTCCATAGCCTCTCAAGACTCTTGACCTAACGAGATGATTATCATATCTATACTTCACACCTTGGAGAGTGATGTCAACAATTTTGGTTAAATCTGCAAAAGTAATTGAAGGATTTTTCATCAGTTCACTTATTATCACGACATCTGTTCTGTCAAATCCAATACAATATGGTCTTGAAACTGAAAAGTCCGAGCTCGCTGTTAATGTTTTTTGTAAATAGTAGATTGGTTTTCTTAATCTTCCTAGTTCCCATCCAGTTTTAGTTCTTATTATTTTATCATAATCTGTAAAGCTGCAAGGCCAGGCAAAATCATGTACATCAAAAGTTTCGCTTTTCGCAACTACTCTTTCGCTTTTCATACATCTTAAATTTTGCTCAAAAATTGACGCATTTTTAGTAGAGGTTTTTGTTTCTTCACTTTCAAGGTCTTTCGGATCGATTGCTTCAACTAAATAAATAGGTGAAGTTGAATTTGCTTTTCTCCACTTTAACACATGGGGCATTTCAGTCAAACTAGCTTCAATCATACTTTCCCTGTCAGCATAACCTACGACAACTGCGATTCTATATTGAAGACCAAGAGCGGGCCAATTTATTTCCGGCGAAATGGACACTATGTCAGGATGATTGCGTTCATAATCATAAAGACCATTAAACCTGTCATAAATTGTACTGGATGGCAAACCAATGTAACCTGCCACTTTCAAAAGACTTCTTGGTCCATGTTTTCTTAGTCCTTTTACTATCTCTACATCACTTCTATCTAATTTTCCATTTTGAAAAGTCATTGTTTCTATAACATTAGGAAAAGGATTAATAGCTTATCCTTCTGCTTTTCGGCAGCAAATTCTTCAGCTTTCCTTCTGCAAACAGCGCGATCCCTAGAATGATTCCGCTTTCAGTCTTGACAATGACAAAATTATGCTCCTCGCAATCAATTGCCTGCAGCACGTCGACACCTTCACCATGCAAAAAATTTTCCGCACGTTCGTCAGCAACCACAGCAACATTTTTCTCAGCATTTTTTCCAACAAGCTGCGAGCCTTCTATCGTTAGCCTCATCTTGTCATTCCTCTTCAGCTTCCCAAAGTTCATGCCGATTGAATTGACAGGAAGTTTTGAAAAATCAAATGTGAAAACATCACGTGCAGCCAGCCAGATTTTTTCCTCGCTTCCAAGCATAACGCCAAAGTCCTTCAGCTCGAAACCGCTCTTATAATTCTTGTCAATAATTTCTTGCAGCTTTATAATCTCGTTTTTGTCTAAAATTCTCAAACTTCTTTCCGGCATTTCTCTCCTCATTTTCTCAGCACGCATGCAAAAAACCCCTCCATTCTTTCACTCGGCACAACACGCACAGCATCTGCAACCTGCTCGTCAAACGTCCTGCCATTCCACTCACTCACACCGGCAACCGTCTCAACATTTTTCAGCTTTACTTTTTCTGCGCTAAGCCCAAGCTTTCTTACTGCAAAATCAACATTCTCCTCATTCTCCTCCGGCTCAAGGCTGCAAGTAGAATAAACAATCAAACCGTCGCGCTCGAGCATTTTTTCCGCAGATTCAAGCAATTTTTTCTGAATTCCGCTCAATGTCTTGATGCCGAATATGTTTGTTTCTTGCCAAATTCTAGGATTGAAAGTTCCTGTGGCCGAGCAAGGAACATCTAACAAAATTTTGCTGAACTTTGCTCCGAAATTCCAAAAATATTCGCCAAAACTTTTTGTCACGATTGTATTTATCACTCCACATCTCTGCAGATTCCCTCGCAATGCTTTCAGCCTCACGTGGCGGATGTCGTTCGCGACAAGGCATCCACTGTTCTGCATCTTTGCTGCAATCTGCGTCGTCTTGCTGCCAGGACTTGCTGCCAAGTCGAGGATTATTTCATGTGGCTGCGGGTCGAGAAGGAGTGGCGGAATCATGCTGCTTGCGTTTTGCGAGAAGAAGTAGCCGAGTGTGTGCTCGACAGTTTTTGTTATGCTGCTTGTTGTATTGATCCAGAATCCTTCTTCTACAAACGGGATTTGCTCGAAGTTCCAGCCTTTTTTCGCGAAAATCTTTTTCATTTCTTCGACAGAAATTTTCAGAGTGTTGACTCGCACAGTCCACAAGTTTTCTTCTGCATCCTTCCTGTCGAAATCTTCTCCATAAATTTGTTTGTAACGTCCTGCTTCTATCATTTTCATCTGTTATTTTTCTGAAGAACAAAATCTATAAAGCTTGCTCAAATCTCGCTGCAACAACTGACCAGTCAATTGCTTTGAAGAAGGCTTCAATATAGTCCGCCCTCTTCAGTCCGTAATCGATCATAAACGCATGCTCGAAGACATCCATAACAAGAAGTGGCACACAGCCAGCGAGATGTCCGACATCATGCTCGTTGATCCAAACATTGAAAAGCCGACCAGAAATTTTGTCGTAATAAAGCACGACCCAACCAATGCCGCGCATCATGCCAACCGCTTTGAAAACTTTTACAAAATTTTCAAAACTTCCAAAAACTTCAGAAATTTTTGCAAACAATTTCGAACCTTCGTCAGCCTGCTTGCCGCCCTTTGTCATGTTGCCGAAATAAAGTTCGTGAAGACGCATGCCGTTGAATTCCCAGCCCAACCTTCTCTTCAGTTCTGCATATTCTGGTGTTGACGTTTTTCCCTCGCTCAATAAATTTCTTAATGTTTCAGTTATTTTGTTTGTGTTTGTTACATATCCTTGATATAAAATGAAGTGATTTTTCAGCAACGTATCGCTGAATCCTGCTGTACCGAGTAACTGCTCAAAATTTCTTGCTTCGAAAGCCATTTTTCCAACTTCCTTCTAGTTCAGTATTCTTCGCACTTGAGTTGATAGAAACTTTTCGCATGATCGCACGATGGGCATTTCTCTGGAGGCTCTTTTCCGAAATGAATATAGCCACACTCGCGACAGACCCACCAAACTTCCTTCTGTTTCTTGAAAACTGTTTCTGCTTCAACTTCCTTCAAAAGTTTTCTATATCTTTCCTCGTGATGCTTCTCAGCAACTGCAATCGATCTTATTCTTTTGGCAATTTCGGAAAAGCCTTCCTTTTCAGCAACATCAGCAAACTCTGGATACATTGTAGTATTTTCGTAATTCTCTCCGGCAATCGCTGCCTTGAGATTTTCTTCTGTCGTGCCGAAAATTGTCGGTCCTGCTACCTCAACTTTTATCTCATCCAAATTTTCATCGCTTTTCTTTTTCAGTTCCTGAATCAGCTTGAAGAACCAGCTCGCATGCTCTTTCTCGTTGTCCGCTGTAAGTAAGAAAATTTCTGCAATTTGTTCGAATCCTTCATTTCTTGCAATTTTCGAGTAGAATGTGTATCTGTTTCTTGCCTGGCTCTCTCCGATAAATGCTTTTGCCAGATTTTCAATCGTCTTGTTCATAAAATTTATCTCACACTCTTTAGTAATATTATTTCTTCTCTCTTTTATATTTCTTTAGAAAAGGCCCATATGAAACTGGGAATGTTTATTCGCAACTTAGGTTTAAGTAAACTCTAATAAAATGCGGGAGGTGATTTTCAGATAATCAACAGAACTCCAGTTTCGGCTTCAAGCAATTTTGCTAATTTATATAATCCCACCTGCCTATCGCCTCGTAAGTCAGCTGATTGATATCCTGTTGACTGCATGTTACTCTGAGCGGTGGTAGAAATAAATGTGGTGTAAGTCCCTCGATCTGGAGAAACTGCATTATCAATCAATCTAGTTAGATAAATTTGACCGAAAGGTTTTGGAAAAGTTAAATGTTCGGTTACTTTAATAGCATTGCCATCGTCAGTATGTTTTGCGCGTGCTTCAATTACGATATTTTTCCTCCCTTCAAAACTTGAAAATATTTTTCTGCCGAAATTATAAAGTGCCTCTTCGTCTCCTGAGTGAGGCTTAGCATTTCTTACAAGTTCAGAATTAAGCAGCGTTTCACTTTCTGTTGTCATTGCAGTTTTCGTTTCCTCTGTCATTGTATAATAAATTAACAATTAGAGATTTATTTCTGTAAATTTTTCTATCAGATAGAAAAAGAAAAGCGCTGGAGGCGAGATTTGAACTCGCAAGTCCTTGCGGACGCAGGCTTTTTGTCCGAAAGTTCCAGGCGTGCACTGAGTTTTTGACTCATCTGTGCCATACCAGGTTAGGCGACTCCAGCATTTCATTCCAGCTTCGATGACCTTAATATTTTTATCTTGCTTTAAATACATTATGGCAAAGCTGAAAAAAGAAAGAAAAGAAAGACACATACCGCAAAAAGGAAAAGTTGCGGAAGAGATAAAGAATATTTTGCAGACACGATGGAAAGTTGACTCGCAGCAAGAACTTGCAGCGCTCGTGCTGAGAAGATTGAGGAAAGAAAAGAAAACATTTTCTCTGTCGCCGATTCGAGTGAAGAGACTGGCACTACACATTCCGGAAATTGAAGTCAAGGCAAAGACGAAGAAGAACCACAAGCTGCAGAAGATTGAAGCATGTCCAGTCTGCGAAAGTTCGATTGTGCCGCTGAACGTGAAGAATTTGTTGAACAAACAAATAACTATTGGCTATAAGTGTACGAGCTGCGGATATGAGTCAGATCTAGAAGCGTTCGTGCCGATGAAATATTCTTTTGTTTGGAAACATTAGAAAATAAGAACAAAAAATTAAACAGGAAGACCGAATGCTTGCGACAGTTTCTCTAATTTGCGAAACTCGCTCATGAATTTCTGCCCTTTTTCAGTAATCTTGTAGTATGTGTGATTTTTCTCAATCTCGACTTCGATAAAGCCTTTCTGCAGCAGCGTGTTGATGTGATCTTTCAAGAGCTTGTGCGACAGGTTCGCCTTGTAAAGGATATGGGTAGGTTTGACCCGATTGCTGCTACTGCCTTCTACCACGCGCAGAATGTCAGTGATGACTTGCATTTTTGATCTTCGACCGTTCATGTTCATCCACACCAACTTTTACAAGCATAAGGAGCAACATACCGAAACCTGCCAGGAGAGAGAAGTGTGCCAAAGCAAAACATATCGGATGCATAGCAACTGCGAACATTAAGACGTGGTAAAACAAAACTGAAAGGAAGCTCAATAATACGAGAAGACAAAGTCTCTCTCTACATCTAAGATAAGTTGGTAATACTTGGAAAACAATGTATGCCAGAAAGATTGAAGATAGAACATGGAATGTTTGGAAGTATGGATTTACGAATGGATATAGGACGTAGGTCTGTTGTGGAGCCAGAATGATCGTTATATCGAAAGCGGGCGGAATTGCAGGTATTGCCAGTATTGTCAGAAGCGGAAGGAAAAGAACAGGCAAGATAAGCCTTTTGTTTTTCAGTTTAATGTTGCTATTGATTTTGTTTTTCAATTTGCTTCTCATGCTGCCTTTGAAATTGATTTTAAAATAGCTGAGAGCGAGCAGCGCATAGCCGATAGCCGATGTAAAATAATATCCGTAGTTTCCTAAACGAATCCACATATATGTCGCGTCAGTCGGGTCAATTTTACAATTAGGTTTGCATTCTTCAAAATTGAAATAGCTTATGACATTTCCTACCGTCAAAATGACTAGTCCGAGTGTGATAAAAGCGAATGCTGCAGACAAAAACAAATGCTGTCTGCTTCCACTATATCGATAAAGCCTGAAAGAAAAATAGCTGACTAGAAAAGCGACTGCTGATGAGAGAAAATACATCAGAGAGCCGAATTCGTAAAACCAAAGCGGAATGATAATGTATGTCATACAATCCTACAACTCTATTTTTGTATAGTAAAGTTAAAAAACTATGGAACTATGTTCTAGAATTTCTTTTCGCAAAGAGGGTATATTCCTACATGCAATTAATTGTTAGCTCTGGGATAGCACAAAACAAAAAAAATTAAAAAAAATAAAAAATAAAAACAAAATATTGTCGATTCTTCACATCCCTGACACCGACACCCTAACCCTCTTGTGCATCCTGGGGCTAAAAAAAAAGAAAGTAGGTAATAAAAATGGAAAAATCTTGCAAATGCTGCAAATGTTGTAAATGCGGTAAAAATTGCAAATGCTAAGATGAAGTTAAAAATAAAAATGAGGAGATGATCAGAAGTGTAAAACTTACGACAGTTTGATTGGATCGATCCAATTTTTTAACCATTTTCAAATATTTTTTAATTCTTTCAAAACTGCCTGAACAGAACATGCCAATTTTTTGATTTTCTTAACTTCACTCAAATTGACCCGCTTAAATTCGTCGTGATCTTTATCTTTAATTACATCTTACATTTTCGTTTATCGATTAGAAAAGGAAAATACTTTTTATACCTCTAAAACAAACAAAATAATATCAAACAAGTGGAGGTAAGATATAGAAATGGCAAAGAAACCATTCGGCGGTTATTATGTAAGCTTCAAGAAAGTTGCCAATCAGCCGATCGGAAAGATTTTCGGAACAGGCAACCTGCCACCAAGCATGATGACGAAGAAACTCTGGCAGTTTGTAAAAAAGAATCACCTTGCAGGAAAGTAAGCGAAGAAAAGGAACGTTTATTTTGGAGAAATTGCAAAGAATAAGTTACAGTGATTTACAAAATTTTTAAATTTTCGGTGAAGTGGCTAACGTATGACAAAAGTGATTGCAATAAGCTCGCCCAAAGGCGGAGTTGGAAAAACAACTGTCGCTGCAAATCTTGCAGTCGCTCTTTCTTCTTTCGGCAAAAAGGTTATTGTCGTGGATTGCAACCTCTCGACGCCGCACCTGACTTACTACATCTCCCAGCAGCACCACAAGCTCACTCTCAACGACGCTCTTCTGGGGAAGGCGGACATCAAGCATGCGCTTTACCAGGAAAACGGGGTGATGTACGTGCCGGCGAGCAGCGAGTTGAACGATATTATAGACGTGGATGTTGCCAAGCTAAAGAAGAACATTTCCCGCCTCGTCAACCCGGAGATGATCGACTATGTCATTCTCGACAGCGCGCCAGGACTCGGACGCGAAGCGCTTGCAGCGATGGAGGCAGCTGATGAAGTCATTTTCGTCGCACAGCCGCTCGAGCCGATGCTTGAGGACATTGCTCGGGGAAAGGAAGTTTTGAAGGATATTGGAGCTGAAAAAGAAAAAGAAAGCCGTGTTGTGCTGAACATGGTGAGAAAGGCGAAGTATGAGGTGAAGCAGAAAGATTTTGACAGGCTGACGAAAACGCCTATCATCGGTAGCATTGCTTTTGATGAAAACATTGTAAAGTCAGTTGTTGCACGCAAGCCTCTTCTGAAGTTCAAGCCGAACTCGCCCGCATCTCTAGATTTCATGGATCTTGCAGCAAATATTCTCGGAGTGAAGTACAAAAAGTCGGCTGCGAAAAGCTTCCTGAAGATGTTCGAGGCGATAAGAAGCAAAATCGGCGTTATAGGATTTTAATGTTTATTTTTAATTAGCGATTTTTTAGTTAGTGAATTTCAGTTAGCGAATTTACAAATTTAAGGTCAGAAAATCAAAAAATTATTATGAACAATCGTTTTATCGCTTTATTGCTTGTCATAGTCCTTATCAGCGCTGTTTTTGTTAATGAGCTTGCCTTTTATGTTAAACAGGTAAAAGGAGAGACATGGATAGAAAGGCATGGAGCATGTTCTAATAAGGAAAAGGTTTGCATAGGGTCTGGATGTCGTGAGCGAAGTGAAAAGGTGCCGAAGCAGAAGCCTCCTGTTCCGACTACGCCTACGCCTGAGCCTCCTTTCAGACAAACTACTCAGACAACGACTACCGCGGCGGCAAACTATGAAGTAAGATGTGCATCGACTAACGACTGCAACATTGGATTTGTCTGCTGCCAGAATGTTTGCAGGGAAGAAGCGAAAGGGATTTGCAGAGATGTTAATGGAGATGGAGTTCCTGACTGGCTGGTTTACATTGTCTGATAACAAATAAAGAAAGGAAACATAGAAAAGAAATATATTTCTACGACCAAATAATACGAAGAGAACATAAGTAGAGTGGGAAGACTTAATTAATCTAAATTAATCTAAAGTGTTCAGTGGTTGATGAAAGTATGAAAAAAGTACAATTAGTTTACACAAAGCATTGCATGTATTGTCCGCCTACAAAAGCCCTCTTCAAGGAGCTGGAGCAGAAGCATAAGTTCGAGTATGAAGAGATAGACGCAGCGTCTGAAGAAGGGCAGAAGCTTGTCCAAAAGTTTGACATCATGACAGTCCCAACCATAATTGTTGATGGGAAAGTTGCGTTCGTTGGCTTGCCTACGAAAGAAAAGGCTGAAGCAGCTGTGAAAGATTAGGTGAAAACAAAATGAAAGTAAGGAAGCAAGAAAAAAAAGAAAAAAGTGCGTCGGTTGTTAAAAAAACAAACGCTGATGAAAAAAATATTTATGACGTGATAATTGTAGGTGGAGGGGCTGCTGGACTCGCTGCTGCGATCTATACAAGAAGAAAACTGCTGAAAACTCTTGTCGTCACGATGGACGTTGGAGGGCAGAACCTGCTTACCGAGGAGATAGAAAATTATCCTGGCTACAAGGAAAGAAGCGGGCCGAAACTCATGCAAATATTTTACGATCAAGCCCTCTCGTTCGGATCTGAAGTCGTGTTCGGTCGCGCTGTCAAGCTCGAGAAAACGAAGGAAAACTTGTTTAAAATTACTCTTGGTGACAATGAACAGCATACAAGCAAAACGCTCATTCTTGCTTACGGGAAAGTTCAGAAAAAGCTTGGCGTGCCAGGCGAGGACAAATTTATCGGAAGGGGAATTTCCACTTGCGCCGAATGCGATGCGCCACTAATGCGAAATAAAACTGTTGCAGTCCTTGGTGGTGGAAACTCTGCTCTCGAGGCTGCTGAACTTCTAAGTAAGTTTGCAGCAAAAGTTTACCTTATTCATCGCCGTGATGCTTTTCGTGGTGATGAAATAACTGAAAAGAAAGTTAGAAATGCAAAAAATGTTGAGCTTGTGCTTAATTCAACAATTATCAAAATTCTTGGCAAGGAAAAATTTGAAGGAATCATCGTTGAGAATGTTCAGACTAACGAAAGGAAAGAATTGAAAACAAACGGACTTTTTCTTGAAATCGGCTACGTGCTCGACACGGAATGGGTGAAAGATTTTGTTGAGCGGGATAAAGTTGGAGAAATTGTTACGAACAAGAAGATGGAGACGGGCGCGGAAGGAATTTTTGCAGCAGGCGACGTGACGAACGGGCCGTACAAGCAGACCGTCACAGCTGCTGGAGAGGGCGCGATCGCAGGGCTGAGTGCGTACAACTGGCTGATGAAAAAGGAGGGAAAGCCGGAAGTCAAGTCTGAATGGGGTTAATTGTTTTTGCAGAAGGTTTAACTAAATTTATGAAACTAAATACATTTTCTCGAGAACTTGTTAGAACTCTATAGATTAGCTTCGCCTTATATCCGCCCAATCCATTATTTTTATAAGGACCATTCAAACGAAAATATAAATCAAGTTGTTCCAATAAAATTTTAACGACTTTGAGCAATTTTAAATCTGTATTAGAAATTGAAATAGTAACTGTATTTCTTGATGTTGAAATCGATCCTTCAGCTTCATAAAATCCTTTCAAAAAGCCGATAGTTTTTTCCTTTGTATTTAATGATTTTTTGAGATCTTGCAAAGTTAACTTTTTATACCATTCATAAAATTTTTTCGAATTTGCTACAACTTTATATATTTTTTTCTTTCCGATTCCATTATAAGGAATGATATCATAAACAAAAGGATGCAGTCCGATTTCTTTTAAACTATTCAAACAATTATTAGCAAGCGTTTGATTAGTATTGTCAAAACAAATCCTAAATGATGCGCCGTTATGAGTCACACAACCATCACCTTTTAAAAGACCAACTAAATATGCTAAATTTTTCGTCATTTTCAAATTAGGTTTCAACATTACTTTCTTTCTAAGATTTTTCAGTCTTTTCTTATTTATTTTCTTTGCCCATTTATGACCAATTTTGAATTCTGTTTCTGGATAGAGATGAAGTCCTTTTTTATTTTTATTCCAAGGGGTATGACCTTTCTTGAATTCTCCTTTTGGATTAATTCGCTTACCTTTTTTAGTCCTACTCATTCTCTTCAAAACTTCTTCTGAATAAACTCCAGTTTTACCTTTGTTCCATGGTGTAATTCCTTTCGCAAACCTTCCAAGTTCATCTCGATATGATTCCATTTAGTCACCTTTATTGTATATATACTATAGTTTAGCTACTATATAAAAGTTTTTGATTAAATCTTAGCAAAAAGCTTTTTATTTACAAAAATAATTTCTTACCATGACTATACAACATGACGAGTTTGGTCCTGAATTTATTATGCAAATTTATGACCCTAAAACACAAATGCATGCTATTCTTTGTATCGATAATAGATCGCTCGGACCGGCGAAGGGAGGAATTCGCATGACTCCGACCGTTGACGTTGAGGAAGTTTTCAGGCTTGCAAGAGTTATGACGTGGAAGAATTCCATCGCAGGCCTTCCGTTCGGAGGAGGAAAAAGCGGAATTGTGTTCGATCCTAAGGCGCATCCTGAAAAAAAGAGGCAGGTCATGGTTGCATTCGGAAAAGCGCTGAAGAATATTGCCCCTAAAATGTACATTGCCGCACCGGATGTTGCGACAGGAGAGGAAGAGATGCGCTGGCTTGTTGAAGGAAATGGTTCGCCGAAATGCACGACAGGAAAGCCGAAAGACCTCGGAGGACTGCCACATGAACTTGGCTCGACTGGATTCGGAGTCGCGCATGCAGCTGCCGTGGCCGCAAAGTTCAAGCGAATGTCGCTAAAAGATGTAACGTTCGCAGTGGAAGGTTTTGGAAATGTTGGGAGTTTTGTTGCGAAATTTTTGACAGAGTGGGGAGCGAAGCTCGTTGCAGCTAGCGACAGCAAGGGTTGCTTGTACAACACAGAAGGAATTGATTTTGCTAAGTTGAGTGAAGTGAAAAAAAATAGTGGTTCTGTCATCAACTACCAGTCTGGAGAGAAACTTGACGGAGAGAAAATTTTTGAGTTGCCGGTAGATGTCTTGATTCCTGCTGCACTTCCTGACGTCATCACGCCGACGAATGTCAACAACATCCATGCAAAAATTGTAGTGGAAGGCGGCAACATCGTGATGAGAGAGGCTGAAGAGCAGAGGCTGCATGAGCGCGGCGTGCTTGTCGTGCCAGATTTTGTCGCGAACGCGGGCGGAGTGATTTCAAGCTATGCGGAATATCGCGGTTACGATGAGAAAAGGATGTTCGCACTTGTCGAGAAAAAGATAAAGAAGAACACGCGTGTGGTTCTGAAGGATGCGAAGAACAAAGGATGGATGCCGAGAAAGGCTGCGGAAGAAATTGCGAAGAAAAGAGTTAAAGAAGCGATGCAAAAACAAGAATGAAATATAAATAAGAATTAACTTAAAAACTAGCTAATCATTCCATGCTGACGAGCGAGATGAGTTTCGTATTCTGACTGAGAGTGAAAAACTACACCGCAACGCTTGCATTTCCATTCCATGACCATAGCAATTCTACCTTTTTTCTGCCTCTTATTCTACATTGCTCTTTCTGTTTTTTTATTTTCTTCTCGTCACTTATTTATTTTTTCTTTTTACTTTTTCCATTGATCTTTTCGTAAATCCATACCGACAAACAGGAAAGAAGATACATGATTGCTAAGTTAACAACAACATCCTGCAATAGCATAAGTGAATCTTTGTAAAGAGATTTGAAAACAGGATTGAAAAATATCATGCCTAATGCGAGCGCGGCCCAAACTGCAAACACTCCTAAAATTCCTCTGTTCGGATAAAAGAAGTTTTTGATTTGTTCCATAATAAGAATAATTAGTTTCTGTTAATAAATTGCTTACCCTTCACTTATTCAGTATCACTAACTCGAGGCGCTAGAATCATACTTAAAGTAATTTTGTCCTTTGATTTGAACTCAAGCTTCATTGGATAATCCTGCCCCCAGTTCAGCTTCACGCTGTCAGCAATCTTCGCCCCCTTTATCATCTTCTTCAAGTAATCAAGCGGATAACGAGACTTCACTTCCACATTCCCTGTCAACTCGATGAGCGACTGGTTGCCACGCTCAAGCTCGAGTTGCGCGCTGCTGATGTCACCTTCCGCGCGCATACTGAAACGGCTGGGCGAGGCTTCGAAAAGAACCGAGTCTGCGACTATTTCAGCATCCGCAATCCCGCTCTGCAGCACAGCCGGCTTCAACTCAGCAGAAACGGCGAATTCTAGCTGGTCGACAGGCGGGACTTCTTCCTGGCTCAAATCAAGAAGCGGCAGAACGAAGCGACGACGAGATGCGTTTTGCAGAACAATTTCCAGCTTAGAATCCTGAAGTGTGAGCGTTGCATTGTCCTCTGCGCTCGCCCTCTTCAAAACAGACAACAAGTTCGTTATGTTCAGCCCGATGCTTTTCTCTTCGTCGACTTCATACTTCTCGAAAGCGCTTGACAAAATTTTGAAATCGACAACCGCCACGAGAGCCCGGTCAGCCGCGACAAGGCTCACTCCATCCTTTCCAAGCTTGAACAATCCTTCGTCGATAAGTTCTGCGATAGTTGAGATTGAATCTGTCAACAATCCGACATTGCCTAACGTTGCTTTGAACATTTAACCACCTTTTATGAAATAATTGACAACTGCAGGTGCCGTGTAATAAATAAACGGAACGATTAATAAATGCCCTAATGCCCATAAATTTGCAGATTCCTCATTAAGTTTTCCAAGATGTCTCCACGTACTGAAATATTTTGAAATGAGTTCTGACATTTTTTACACCCCGGACTTTCTATATAACTCTTCAACCTTGTTAAATAAGTTTGGGTCGAAAGAATTTAAGTTTTGAACGATGTCCGCCTGCAGCCTCTTTTCTACTACTGAACAGAAAATTCTGTAGAATTTTTCCGGCTTTACGTTTTCGCTGTTCAGTTTTTCAAAAATAATTTCCACTTTTCCCTTTTCATCCTCCAAAGTAAAATTATTTTCCCCAATCGCAGCAACTCTTCCGATCAAAGCAACTTTTGTATCGTTACGAAAATCTATTTCCGCAATGCGTCTTGGCTTGTAATGCGTTGAAGTATTGGAAGTATTGTTTGGCATGATTATTAATTGTAGTTAAAAGTTTTATCTCTTTAGCTTGCAATGTTTTTTATCCGTAACTTCTCCAGCTGTATGCGCATTTTGCGCAGCGATAGAAAAGCGTCGGCGGCTCGTCCGCTGTCCTTGTTTGTTGCATCCACCAGAAAGCCTCGCTATGCTCACAGTTCGGACACATTATGTGCGTCTTTGGAAGTTCTGCAACTCCTTCATCCTTTCCCATAACAACAATTTCCTTCTTCCTGTCCGTCACTGCCTCGCTGATGAGAACTTTCTCCCCTTTCGACTTCACAGACTTGTGGCAGCTTCTGCACACCATGAAAGTGTTCTTTCTTCTCTTCTCAATCATCATCAAGTTTCCACATTTTTCGCAAAATTTCACTTTTCTTCACACTCTTTTCTTCTTTCTATTTTTTCTTCTTTCTTTCACATTTGTTTTTTAATTTTCATTTTCGTTAATTTTTTTTCTTGTTTCTGTTTACATCTCACTCTCTAAATAATCCTACAGAAACTATACCGACGCCGACGCACCCACAATCTTCGTTAATGCAACCTTAAAATATCCGAGTTTCGGGATTATAAAGATTACCTTTCCATGGACGTTCTCCTTGCGTACGGCTCCCTCGAAGGGAAGCAGGTTCGGGTTGTGGTCTCCTTTTGTTGTGAATGTTCCGTCTGAATTGACGCGAATGATTCTGTGAACGATCGGCACGCTCTGTCCTGGCACGCTGTACACGATGACATCACCGACTTTGTACTCGTCCGCGCCAGCAACTATCGGCAGATCTCCGATAAGAAAACCGTCTTTTATCGGCCAGCTGTCTACGACGCTGTGGTTGTAGTCAAGATTTTCTTTCAGCCACGCGTAGTGAACTTGCTCTGTTGTACCATCATGAGTCATGCTGCCGCTCACGACGGCCACCACTGGCAGGTCTGTGTCAAGTCCAAGAGCAAGCGCTTGGTTGAGTAAAAATGCGATGAGAATTCCTGCGATTGCGTAGACAAAATATCCGAAAGGACCTGAAGTCATCTTGTCAAATTTTTTTCTAAAGCTCTCCACGCCTTTCAAGTTCTTCCTCTCAATTTTTTCTTCTTTACGCCCGACCATAACTTTCACCTCTCACAATCGCCGTCGCAAGCAGATGCGCAACTCGAAGAGGCTCTGGAATGAATCCTCTTGTGCAGCTGAGCTTAATAATTTGTTTTGTCTGTTCGTCCGTCAGTCCGATGTTCTGATAATAAACTTTGCGGAATTCTTTGTTGCTGACGTAGCAATCTTTTATTTTTCCTGCACGCTTTATCATTTGCCATCTCTCCTTTCCATCCTCGAAGTTGCTTAGCGCCTTCTTGACTCGCTTCAAATCAGGATGCTTTCTGTTGATAACAAGAACAGGAATATTCGTCTCATCGTGAACTTTCTTTATGTCTACCACGTTAAATCCAGCCAGAGTTATGCCGTCGAACATAATCACTTTCAACTGTTGTTTATGTCGCGAGGAGTTTATAAGCTTTACGATGTTCTCCGTAGCATCCGTCCCGTCAACAGTCACTCTTGTCAGCAACGCGCCGTCAAGAACCTTCCCACCTCGATAGACAACGCCGATCACAGGAACTTGTTTTCCGCTTCTCGGCTCGAACGCGCCGTCGTCAAAACCAAGTATGCGAATTTCTTCTTTCATCACTCGTTCAGATTTTCGAACCATTCTTGTCAAGAAGAAGAGTGGTTTTCACAACTATTTAAAGTTTCGTTTTAAATTTTAAAAATTCTTCAACTTCTTTATCATCAGCCCATTCAACCTTCAAATAATCAACAATCTCCTTTTTGTTCATACCAATTTTTTTCGCTTCTTCTATGCAAAACTTGTAAGCCTCAACTTCTGTCGGCCTATCGAAATAATTGTAGCGCTCGTCATAAAGGTTTTTTCCTTTAAACATCTGGCCGACATGCACAAGTTCATGAATTAAGTCGAGGTAAAGCACCTCCCTCTTTTCTGTTCGCAAATGTTTCGGGTTGATGAGCAGTCTTCCATGCAAAACTCTCATGTAGAGGCATTCTCTCGGCGTCACTTTCACAACTACTTCTTTGAAAACTTTTTCTCTCAATTTTTTGCTAGGAAAAATTCTCTTGACAGCGGGCAGCTTGCTAAGCCCAGGAAATAAGTCTTCTATTCTTTTGCCTTTCTTTTTCGGTTGTCTGTTGATTTTAAATCCTTTTATCGGCATTGAAAGTCTTATATAATGTAAAAAATAAAGAATATTAAATTTAGTGTTGGCGAAATGTTTAATGTTGGTGAAGTGAAATGGTAAAGAAAACTTATCCAGAAGCGATGGCTCGATTGTACCTAAGAGTTTTCGTTTGCAGAGTCTGCAAGTCGAAGATAAGGGCTGACCCGGCAAAAGTGAAGGCTGGCGCAGTGAAGTGCAGACGATGTAATTCTAGAGCGTTGCGTCCGAAGAAAAGACCACTTTAATTCTTTATGACATTTTACTTCAGTAGTTATGCATATTTTGCATAGCAGGTTTTTCCAATCGAGGAATTTCTGGCTTTTCAATTCCATAAAGCAGTTTCAAAACTAAATCTAATTTTTCTTCACTTGTGGTAACAACACAATCCCATTTCTCTTCTCTTTCATAGAATCTTATGATGCTTGTATGACCAAATGTGATTACTTCATGAGTTCCTGTTTGGTTTGATTTTCTAGTCCATAAATTGTCTTTTAAGTATTTGTAATATTCTTCAAACCATCGTTCTACTTGAAGATATCTCCTATGTTCTTGAGATCTGTTTATCCACACTGCATAAAGTTTCCACTGCTCTCCTGTTGGTAAATTGGGAAATGTTGCTTCACTCTTATACAAAAATCTTTTATCATTCGTAACAGGAGTTTTGTTAGCATAAAGTGTTTCATAACCAGCTACATCAAAAGTTAAACCTTCAGATTCTGGTGGTTTGCTTTCAAGCCAAGACATAAAAGAAAGTAAATACAAATAAAGATTTAAAGCTGAACGGATTACGGATTTTTATGGACAGCAAGTTAATCAAGAAATGGCTTGGAGAAGGATTGAAGCCAAGCAGTTTCGAATTCTTCACTCATCGTGAGAATGTTGTCGTAGGCAAGCTGCCGGGAAAGGATGCGGAAGTCGAGTATGTCTGCGACAAGTGCAACAATTATGAAATAAAAATAGTTGAAATGGGACAGAAAGGTGTAAGAAAGAAGAAGTTCGAGCGTCCTGAGTTCGAGTGCAGCAAGTGCGGAAAAATTTTCAAGATCGAGCCGCTGAAGAAGTTGAAGTAGAAGTGAAAAAATTTCTGATTTCTCTTTCCGCAATTTCATGAATATTTTCGTCAGTATAGTAAACAATCGGTACGTCAATGCCACCGTTGGTCAATACCTGTTCAAGTGTCAGTTCAATTCTCCTATCAGCACCAGTAAAGTATACCCACATTGTTGATCTGTTTTTAGCGCGTACGTGGGAAAATAAAAGTGAAGGAATCTCAAAATTGTGAGCTTCGACTATTTCAGCACCAACACCCATACTCTCACCTGTCACATCAGCAACGAAACGTTTTGCCTCCTTCCTCAGCCAATTCACAATATCCCGTTGATAAAGATTTGTTCTGGGATGTCTTCTTGTCCAATCTCGTTCAAATTCTTGATAGTTATACACGAGATGTCGTGTTAGCACTTTTGAATATTTTTCCATTTCTCCAACTATTACTCTGCAATTTTTCAGATTACTCCTGTCACCTCTTGCGGCCATACCGAAATAAGAATATAGTTTTTCCATGAAAATTTTATAGAAAGTAAAAGATTAGTGCTTAATTTTTGCAATCCGATGCAACTTTTCTACAACACAAATGCATTTTTATCTTTGAAAATAAAAATCAATCATGAAACTTGGGTTTTCTGTCGGCAACGGCATCACGATAAAGATTGGCAAGGAAAATGTTCTGCTTGATCCGCGTGTTGCTGATTTTAATTCTTTTTGTACGCATGCACATGCTGACCACATGCCGCAGACAATCGTCCGTAAGCCCTACTGCTCGCCAGAGACGTACGAGCTTGCTAAACTGAGAAATCCGGATTTCGACGCAAAAAAAATGCAGCAAGGAAAATGGCAGAAGTTCGACAACTTTCGCGCGAAACTCATCAGCAGCGGCCACCTCCTCGGAAGTTCGCAAGTTTTTATCGAGGCTGACGACACGACAATCCTCTACACAGGCGACATAAAACTCTGGCCAGGACTAACCAGCAAGCCGATTGACATCGAGCATGCTGACATCGTAATAACGGAAGCGACGTTCGGTCGTCCTTCTTTCCAGCTTCCTCACATCGATGCTGTGAGAAAAGATATTATTGATTTTGTGAAAGAGCATCGCAAGAATCACACTGTCAATCTTGGCGGATATCCGATCGGCAAGGCGCAGGAAGCGATAAAACTTCTCAACAACAACGGAATCGTTCCAAGCGTCAGTGAAAGTATTGCTCGCTTCTCTGAAGTTTACAAGAGGTTTGGTGTTGATCTCAAATTTATCGAGGACGGCGCTGACGTCAGCGTTCTTCCAATGCATTTAATCTCGCAGATGGCTTACAGCAACAGCAAGAATGGAAATAACGGAAACAATGGAAGCAAGAATGCTGTGCTGACTGGATGGGCTGTCTCACGCAAGTTCGCAAACGGCGTGACTGCTTTCCCGCTGAGCGATCATTGCGACTACAACCAACTTCTTACTTTCATCCAGGCAGTCGAGCCGAAAAAAGTTTTCACTGTTCATGGTTTCGAGCGCGAGTTCGCAAAAACGATTCGAGAAAAGCTGAAGATTCCTGCAAGTCCTTTGCTGGCGAGAAGCCAGAAACTACTTATTGATTATTAAAATTTTTCTAAAATTAGTTTAAATTCTTTCTCTGTCAATATTCTTTCGAGGAGCTTCTTGGGTTTTAATGCTCTTCATGTCCGTGGTGTGAAGCGTGCCTATAAATTTTCAAGCTGTCTGGAATTATTATTCGCGTGAGTCGATATTGAAAGCGATTGTTGAAGTGGCGAGAGACCGAGAGGTCGTTTCTGTTTTTCGAGACAGCCGTTTCGGCAAGCGTCCCAACATCATTCAATATCCACAAGACATCGTGCGTGAAGTTGCGGAAGGTGCTGTTTCTTTTCACGGCTCGCTCGAGCGCTGGAATCAGCCAATGAAGCTTGATGTCGGCATGGCCCGGCAAGATCTGGACAAACTGCGTTATGCGTGGGACGTTTTTATCGACATAGATGTGAAAGATTTCGAGATTGCAAAAATCGCAGCTAAGCAGATCATCGAGGCGTTGCGAGATCACGGTGTCCAGTCTCACGCGATAAAGTTCACGGGCGGTTCTTCCTTCCACATCGGCATTCCATTCGAATCTATTCCGCAGAAAATCAACATGCTTCCTACGTCTCAACAGTATCCTGAAATCTTGCAAAAGATTGTCGAATTTTTGAAGTGGTACGTCAAAGACTCGCTGCGGGACGAGCTGATGGGATGGGCGACTCCCCAGGAAATTTCCCAACGATTGCAAAAACCGCTCACACAAATTACAAGTGAGGAAGGAATCGAGCCTTTCAAAATCATCAGCATGGATATTTTTGGAAGCAGACATTTGTTCAGACTTCCGTACAGCCTGCATGAAAGCAGCGGACTTGTGAGCCTGCCGATAAAAGCGCATCTGATCGAAAAGTTTGAAAAAGATCAAGCACTGCCAGAGAAAGTGAAGTTTGAAGAGCGGTTCCTAGTGCCGCTGACGCACATGAAAGATGGAGAAGCGCTGGTCGTCGAGGCGCTGGACTGGGCGAGCAAGCATATTGTTGAAGTGAAGGAAGAGCTGCCAAAAACTTTCCAGCAGCAGAAGATGAGAGCGATTCCTGAACAATACTTTCCGCCATGCATCAAGACGATTTTAGAAAGAGGGCTGTCAGATGGAAGAAAGCGTGCTGTATTCGTTATTGTCAACTTTTTGCGAAACATGGGATGGGATCTTGACAGAATTGAAAAAACAGTCATGGAGTGGAACGAGAAGAATGTTCCTCCGCTTCGCACTGCATACGTCCGTGGCCAGTTGCGTTGGCACTTTCGCCAGGACCGCATGCTTCTTCCGCCGAACTGCAACAATATAAATTTTTACGACTCGATGGGTGTTTCAATAAATTGCAAAGATCTTCATGCTGCTGGTATTAAAAATCCTGTCAATTATCCTTTTAGGGCGATGAGAAGAGAGCGTCAGGAAGAAATCCAGAAAGGAAAGATGAAAGCAAGAGGTAGAAGAAGTTTCAGGACTTAATAATCATAATCAGGCTTGGCAAAGGTTCTAATTTTTTGTAATTGTTCATCATTAATTTGAACGACTTTTGTATCATTAGTTAATTTTCGCCCAATTACTATATTTTTTCCTTTGTCATATTTTCCACAATGAACATATGTAAATCCAGGTTTTCTTAGCCAAGCAGGCCATTGCGGTTTAATTCTTTCCTCTACTGAGAGAATGAAACGTTCTTCATCAGAATAAATAAAGAAAGTTCCTTCAGGACGTATCGCAGGTATTCTGACTCTTGCCATGTTAACTGATCTTGCTAGTTCTAATTCAAGAGGAGATCCGTATACATCCAAGCGATGAACACGCACAGCTTCGTTGTCCTGATCTGGTCCGCCCATCCGATAATCATAAAACCCAATACCAGCAATCTCGTCTCTGGTAATTTTAGCAAATTGTCTTATATTTCCTTCAGCAGTCAACTCCCTTAAAAGATTGCCTACTTCTTCAACTGTATAAGGCATATCAAATCAATTATTTGATGACAACTAAAACATTTAAGCTTTGACATTTTTTTTTCATTTGATAGAAGAAAGGGAAAGTCCAAGAAAACCGTAGGTTGTCTTTAAAATAAAAACAAAGAGAACGAGAAACGACCAGACGAGAAAATGCAAACAAAAAATAAAATCTCTTAAAAAGTTAAAGGATTTACCTTTTCTCTTACTCTAATTATACAGGTATTGCAAGTTGATTGAAGTTCAGTTGTGTTAGGTGGTTGTGTTGACAGAAGAAATTATTACATTCGACTTGATTCGAAAAATTCAGCGCGAGGAGCAGAGACTGCCGAAGCTGACAAAACTGCCGGACAGCTTTTACACTAATGTCGCAACGTACGTCACGCAGAAGAAGAAGCTTATCGCGAGCAAAGAGGACAGGCGCTCGTCGCTGGAGATTAAAAGTATTGAGATGTTGATAGAAGATATTTTCAACAGGCGCGAACGAAAAATCATCAATACAGCAATAAACTCAGCAAGAACAGGAATTCCACCTGAAAACATGACTGATGAAGAGAGAGCTTTTTACGACGGACTGCTGGCGTTCATCAAAGGACGACGTAATGATATTTTACAAAATATTCTCGAAGAACCGATTGTGGAAGAAAAAGAGCCTGTAGAAGTTGAAGAAAGTGTGGGAGAAGCCGCGAGAGAGACTGCAAAAGAAACTGCTGAAATTCTTTCTGCTGTCAAGCCAATCGTGCCTGCGAGTCTTGGAAGTATTGGAGCCAGTCTTGGAGTAAGTTTGATTGTTTTCAAAGAAGACGTTCCTTCCTTTGTCGGATCAGACATGCGCTCGTACGGTCCGTTCAAGAAGGGCGACATCGCAAAAGTTCCTGACGAGAACTTGCGTGCGTTGCTTGAAAGAGGAGTAGTTGAAGAGTTCAAAGTTAGTAAGGATTGAAATTATGGATGCAATAACTTGTTTCAAATTCGTTAGAGATATTCCTTATATAATTCCCACATCAATCGATGAAACAGATTACTGCTGTTTAGGAAAGCATAAAATCCTACATGTTCTGCTGAGTTCTTTAGGTCTTCAAGTCAGATTTCGAGCTTGTGCATTTTTATGGAGCAGTTTAGATTTGCCAGAAGAAGTCAAGGGAATTCCACATAAAGACGTTTGCATTCATAGGTATGTCGAGGTATTTAATCGAGAACAGAATAAGTGGATAATTGTTGATGCCACTTGGGATAGGAAACTTTCTTCTGTGTTTAAGATTAATGAGTGGGACGGAAAGAACGATACGGAGCTTGCTGTTAAGCCAGTAAAAATTTATGACGAAGTGAGAAGCAAGGAATTAGTTGAGATAGATACCAAATTGATAATTGAAGATTTGAAAATCAATGGTGAATTTTATAAAGCAGTAAATAGGTGGTTGGAAAATATTAGAGAAAAGTGATTTTATGAGTCAAATAAAAGATAGTTCTAAAAAATACGCGAGGGTTCAAATCCCACCTCCCACACTTGAATTGCATTCAAATCTCTCTAGGGACTTGAATACAGTTGAAATGCACACCTCCCGCACAAGGTTTAAATTTGTTATTGCTGATAAAATATTTGATATGCATGTTTTATTATAACCCGATAGTGAGAGCATTAAGATTAGCTAGAATGTATTTGGAAGAACCTGAATTATATCTTTTTTTATCCAAATGTGAACCAAAACACAAGTATATACTTGAATTTAGAAAATCTTGGTGCTCTTTGAGGGACAGATTCAGAAAATCTAGATATGACAAGCAAATGGGTAAATTTGAATCTTGTTATGAAGCTTTGGGTATATCTCCTCTTCATGGTGATTCTTAATGGGTTCAAGTCCCACCTCTCGCATGAAATTAATAATATTTTGTGAAGGGAAGGTTTCAAGAAAACCGTAGGTTGTCTTCCTCATAACAACAAAGAGCAGCTAACGCGCAATCGCAAAAAGCATTTAAATATATCCACCAAAAATTAGAAGTTAAGTAAGTAGTAAAGTTAAGTAAAAGTTGAAAAAGAAAAAAAGGTGTCGAGTAAATGAAATATCCAAAGACGTTAAGAATTTACTGCAAGTACTGCAAGAAGCACACTTTGCAAGATGCAGAAATATCGAAGAAGAGACCGAGAGGAAGCATGTCCATAGGGCAGAGAATATTCAAGAGAAAGATGAAAGGCTATGGCAGTTTTCCTAAAGAAAATCCAGGCAAGAGAGAGAAGTCGACGAGACGTGTGGATCTCCGCTTCAAGTGCAAAACTTGCAGAAAGTTCAATTTGCATGGCAGAGGTTTCCGCGTCAAGAAGCTAGAATTTGTGAGAGTTTGAATGAAAAAGAAAGAATAAAAAAGAAAAGGTGTAAAAATGAGAAGAAAACCGATAAATCTTGTGACAATGCCGAAAAGCCGTTTCCTTCGCGTGCTTTGCAAGAAGTGCAAGAACGATCAGCCTATCTACAACAAAGCTGCGAAAGTAGTGAAGTGCTTGAAGTGTGGTGAAGAATTGGCAGTTCCGACTGGCGGAGAGGCAATAATTAAAGGGAAAGTTCTCGAAGTTTTGAGTTAGAACTAATTTTTATTCTTCTTGTCCTTGAGGAACGCCTACTTTGAAATTCATAGTGTAATTGGTATATTTGTCTTCACTGCCACTAAATGTTGGTTGTGTAAATTCTATTTTTTCCATATACACATCATTTTCATAAGGAGATCTCTTGCATTCCCGAATCCATGCCGATAAATTGTCTTCAGGGTCTGCTCCGTCAAAAAGCAAAGTATCTTCTGTTCTCCCTAGCCAAACATTAACGCAGAAATTTTCATAAGGAAAATTAAATGCTCCCCATCCTAACTGATAATATGTTATAGAATAAAGTCTACTTTCATCGTCGATTTCTTCTATGCAATATTGTGTTTGTGAATTGAATTGAATGGTTAAATCTGAAATGTTATTCATTTTCTTCGTGAGCTCTGTAATTATTTGTTATTTATTTAATGTACATGATAAGCTTAAATGTTTTTCGAATTTTTTTCACATATGTTCCAGAAAATATTTTTTAATTTTTTTAATTTTTTTTAATTCTCTTCAAAAATTTTTCGCACAAAAAAAATTATTTTGCAGAAAATCCAATTCCGTCGCAAGAAATCTTTTTTCCTTCAACTTCAAACTTCACTCTGAGAATTTTTTCGCAGACGAACATGTTGGTGCGGCAATGATCGGTGATTTCTTCGACTGTCATGGATGAACGGCCGCTTGCGAGGGCGATGAAAGGAACGATTTGGTCGCCCATCCACTTGTCGAGTGCCGCGCCTGACCTCAAACTCTTCAAAAATTCCTCTGCTACTTCCTTTCCTATCTCTTCCGACCTCACACCGCGTCTGCCTATCCCGTCTGCGCCTAAAATGCTCTCGTCGTTCTGCTCGAAAATCGTTATAGACGTTCCTTGCGACAGAGTTTCAACACTTTTTGCTTCAATATCCACAATCGAATCAATTCCGTTTTGCAACAAAAATTCTTTCGCCGCATTCGCCTGCCTCGCCGCGACGGTTTCTGGCAGACTTCCTGCAATTGAAAATCCTTTCACCATTTTTATCGTTCCTTGCTGCAAGATGTTTGCATATCCCAACCTCGAAACTGGCTTTATTTTCACCTTCACTAAGCCGCCTCCGCGTGGATAGAATCCCTGCCTCATAATTTCAAATTCAGCCAAATCAAAATCAAGACCGAACTTTGTCAACATCTGCAGGGTCACATGCTTGATGTATTCAACGCTCGGCGCGCCGAGTCCTGCTGTCCCTCCAGAAATTTCCAGATTGGTCGACTTTTCTGCAAAAACTAAAAGAGGAAGAAGAGTTTGCAGCAACAGCCCGATGCTTCCTGCTGTTCCTATGTCAATTCTTTTATCACTTACATTTAATTCTTTCGGCAAGAACTCAATTTCCATTGATCCGTACTGCGCACCTCTAAGCTCGGCATTGCAAAACTCTCCGGCAATTTTTATTCCTGCAAGATGCTGAGGCATCAATCCGGGACGCGGACATCCTGCCCGTATGTTTATTATGCGAATTGGCTGCAAGGTAAGGGCGGAAAGGCTGACTGCAGTTCTCAGAACTTGACCATAACCGATTGATCCGTCAATTGTCACTAGCTCAGTCATAACTTATCTATTTTATGTTGTGTTTTATTTAGTTTTAGTAAGTGAGTTGTACTGTCATGTAAGAGTTGCTTAAGTTGTGCGCGGGTTCAAATCCCACCTCCAACATGAAATTAATAAATCTGTGGGAGTTCTAAATCTAATTATGAATGTAAAAGTCTGTCCAGTTTGTAATAGTCAGGATGTTTCTCCTGATCTTTTATATAAATTCGAACAAAGGGCAGGTCTTTGGAGATATATGTGTAATCATTGTGGATATTCTGGGCCCATGACAGTTATGAAAAAGAATGAAGCGGATAAATTAAAAGTTAAAAAGATAAAAAAGAAGTGATTCTTTATGGATTCAAATCCCACCTCCCACACATGCTAATTATATTTCTGTGGGATTTGCTATTCAATAGAAACTCTTAAATAGGTTGTTAGTTATAGCCAAGTCATGACAGTTAGTAGTTCAATAATCCATGAATCAATATGGCCTACAGCTAGAGAATCGATTATTGCTGTAATAGAACCTTTGAGTTTAGTTATAGATTCTTGGTATACTTGCGATGTTAGTGAAGTTTTAGGTGTATCCAATTCCGTGGCTGTTTGTACAAAAAAGTGCAAACATGAACCACCTTATACAATTTATGTAGGAAGAAGAAATAGTAATTGGATGAGAGCTAATCCAAATGGAAGTTATAGTTACTCACTAAAATCTCTTGGTAAAGAATTAACAGAAGAAGATAAAAGAAGAATTTATGACAAAATGTGATTCTCAATGGGTTCAAATCCATTGCGACTTCTTAATTAATAATTTTTTAATATAATGTGCATTTTGGCATGCACCAAGATTTTTTTGGCCGGTTGTAATCGCGTTCACGCAGATGAACGCCAAATTAATTTGGCAATATAAAAAGGGAAAGTTTCAAGAGAACCGTAGGTTGTCTTTAAAATAAAAACGCCGAGAAAAACGCTGATGCCGTCGTAAAAAATTAAGAAAAAAATTATTGCTCTTTCATCTTTTCTTCAATTCTTATCATTTCGTTAATCTTCACAACACGCTCGCCAACAATTCCAAGTTTGATGTAGTCAGAAGCAAGGCCGACTGCGAGATGGCATAACAAAACGTCTTCAGTCTCGCCGCTTCTGTGCGAGAAAACTGTCTTCAAATGGTTTTCTTTCGCAAGCTTAACAAAATTTATTGTGTCAGTGATCGTTCCGACTTGGTTCGGCTTGACCAGGACTGAGTTTGTTGCCTGAAAACTTATTCCATTCTTCAATCTTCCGACGCTTGTTGCAAATAAGTCATCGCCAACGATAATTTTTTGATTGAACTCTTTTGTCAGCACGCTAGATGTGACGAAATCTTCTTCATGAAAAGGATCTTCGATGTAGTGTATGGCAGGAAAGTGGCGCATCAAATCCTCCAGATAATCTTTCTGCTGAAACGTCGACAGAATGTGGTTTGCGTTAGGATAGACGTAATTGTTTCCGTTCCACAAATGACTGGCAGCGACGTCAAGCCCCATCTTCAGCAAGTTTTTATTCGCAACTTCACTGAGAAAATGAAGAATTTCCTCCGTCCGCAGATTCGTGACCCATCCGCTCTCCAAGTTTTTCGCCCAAGAAAAAGTCGGATCTTCTCTGTTCAGCACATGGCCGAACTCAAGATACGCTTCGGCGATGCGACTGGCAATATCTGCAAAACTTTCCTGATGGACTGGCAGAAGCAGGAATTCTTGTATGTCAGAAATCTTGTTCCATCCTCCGCATACGTTCGAAACTGGCCTCGGTAGTTGTGGCTTTATTTTGTGCGTGTTGGCAAGATACTCCCAAACTTCCATGTTTTCTTCTGCAGCAAGTGCCTTCAAACAAGCAGATGAAATTGCAAGTGTGAGATTCCCGCCCATTTCACGAAAGTCAGAAGTTTTGTCGATGATGTGAATGAGTGTGTCGACGTCTTCCTGCGAATCGAGCGGTTCACTCGCAAAATGCCGTCGAATCAGCATAAACTTCCGGACTGCATCCTCAGTAGGCAGATATTTTGCCTCGTACTTTCCAGTGGAAGTGCCTATGGGAACGGATGCCCGCGTCTTCACTTTCGTAGTCTGCAGGTCAACTTCCAGCGTCTTCTGCCCGTTCGTTGCAAGAATCTCTCTTATGTCCAGTTTTCTTACTCGCATTAAATGTATATTGAATTTTTGTTAATAAAGAATTTTTTAAATAAAGAAACGGCTAATTAATTTCATGACAAAGAGAGCTTTCCTCATTCATGGAGTATCGGGAAGTCCTAAAAAACATTGGTTGCCGTGGTTGAAAGGAGAGCTTGAAAAAAAAGGATTTGCAGTTTTCGCTCCACAAATGCCGAATGCAAAGAATCCTAAGATGGATGAGTGGGTAAACTGCCTTTCGAAAATAGTCGGCAAATCTGACGAGAATTGCTATTTTGTTGGTCACAGTTTGGGCTGCATTGCAATACTTAGGTATATCGAGGCTCTAAAAGAAAAAAATAGAGTCGGAGGAGCGGTTCTTGTCGCAGGGTTTTCTGATGATCTTGGAAGAAAAGAATTACACGATTTCTACACAAAGCCAATTGATTGGGAAAAAATCAAATCACATTGCAAGAAATTTGCGGCAATTCATTCTGATAATGATAAGACTGTTCCGTTGAAGCATGCTGGAATTTTCAATGAAAAATTAAACGCAAATATAATAATTAAACATGGGATGGGACATTTCACCTCTGAACCGCAGACTTCACCAAAAGTATCTGAATTGCCTGAGGCTTTAGAATTTGTTTTGAAAATGGTGGAATAATTTTTTTACACAGTAATCAAATAAGTTCCTAGAAATATTAAAGCAATTGCAAAAAGCTTTAGCGCCAGTGTCTTTCTATCAATTTCTTCTTTCAAAATTTTTGGCCATATCTTGGTCACAACGATCGTATACAAAAGAACTGCAAAAGGAGCGATTATGCTTAGAGCTGAAACCAATGTAATGGGTCCTAGAGATGCAGAATAGAAGAATAGTATAATTCCAATAGCCCAAATAGCACTTGAAAAAATTAGTAACAAAACTACATTTCTTTTTAGTTTTTTAAGTTCTTTGACAAAATTATTGCGAAAATGAGGAATTATGAGAGAGGGTGCTGTCATAAATAATGTTCCCATCATGTACCCTGCGAAGAATTGCCAAAAACCGTATGAGTTGAGGCTTATTTTTGAAGCTGTCTGTTCTATTGCCCAAAAAATATTTGCAACAACTGCAATAATGACAACTGCAAGAGGAACCAATTTGTAAAACTTACCTTTTTTGTAAGAAATAAGCGTTGCTCCAAAAATCATCAACATTATCCCAGCGTATGATTTAATTGAGAAAATTTCATTAAGAAAAATTGCAGCAAGAATTGCTACGAATGCTGGATATAGAGAAGTCAGTGCGGCAATTCGCGAAGCTTCTTCCCTTTTCATCGCAAAAGCGTATGCATAATATCCAACTACCCCGAGAACTCCTGAAGCAAATGCGAAATAAAAAGCAGGAGAGCTGTAATCCATTGGAGCAAATATCAAAATTCCGACAAGAAGCATTAGTTTTGCTGGAATACCCGTGATAAGATATGAAAAAGAATTCAGATATTTCGTCAAAATAATTTTATCGACTATTGCGTTGAACCCCCAAATTGAAATCGCAGAAATAATGTAAAAGAACCAAACTTCAACCATAATCAATCAACGCCTGAAAACAAACTTCCAAAACTTGCTAGGAGTCACACACTTTAATTTTCCTTTCTTAACGCTAAACTCGTCAAACTTGCTCACTTTGTCCTTGCCACGGCCATACACCAAGACAGGAACCGGGCCCCACTCATGCCTGCGGTTGATAGTTGAAGTGATGTGATCGCATGTGATGATGAGAATGCCATCGAAATTTTTGAAACTTGCGAGAAAATCGTCTATTCGCTCTATTGCCTGCTGCTTGCCGAAGAAATTTCCGTCGTGAGCGAATTCGTCCACGCCTTTGATGTGAGCATAAACGAAATCATAGTCTGCGAGCGCGTCGTGAATGTTTTCGAAAACAAACTTGAGAGTCGTCTCAGGCTTCATCTCAGGAACTGTTATGCTGTCGAAACCAGCAAGCATGCACGTCGATTTCATCACTCCGTTCTCTGCAATGACGACCGCCTTAACGTTGTGGCTGCGAGCAAACTTCTGCTTAAGAGGAGGAAGACGGTTGCCTGCCTGACGAGCGATGATGTAATTTGCTGGACGAATGCCAC
>Ga0315289_10001198_pt1 | contig 40675 bp, 47 predicted proteins | sample YL17G11_40_MG_FD_203452 | JGI IMG/M metagenome (GOLD analysis project Ga0315289, IMG submission 203452) | Sediment microbial communities from Yellowstone Lake, YNP, Wyoming, USA - YL17G11_40 | ecosystem: Environmental > Aquatic > Freshwater > Lake > Sediment | place: USA: Wyoming | collected... | reverse complement strand
AGATTACCGATCACCGTTGTTATTGCCTCGGGTGTCAATGCCAAGCGACGCTTGTGGGTCTCGGGCAGACGCAACCTAAAGCTCTCACCGCCCGGACGATAGACAGTATTGATTCCGAGCAGTGCTGCGGGCGAAACCAGCTCAACGGCGAACGTTCGCATGTCCGGTTTTTCCTCGAGAACGCGGATGGATTTGCCGAATGTCTTGGCCAATTCCTTCACAACCGCTCCTCCCTTGCCGACGAGTCTCGCGCCATCACCGGCACCTGCCACGAGCAAAATAATATCACTATCTATGACCTTTCTTAATCGCACGTCCTTGAGCGAACGTATCTTGTCGGACATGCCGTGGAGCGCGCGTACGACGTCTATCTCCGTCTGTGATATCTCGCCGCGAGAAAGCTTGTCCGCACAGCCAGCGCAGAGCAATTCAGAGGTTAGACACACTTCACATATGGGCGCCTGCATTCAAACACCTTCAGCTTTATATGGTAGGGGAAATTATATAAAGTTCATGGTGCTGGATGTCGCGGCTCTGATAGCATATTATAACATCGATGTATGGATGGGTATAATAGGGTCGTTGCTGATTGCCGCGGCCTGGAGCTACGAGGTGTGGGAATCCATAGAACGCCACAAGTCCCTGATAGACCTCCGCTTTGCAGGCATCTATCTTGTGGGGACCCTCATGCTTCTAGCGTACTCGTTGGTAATACGCAACTTCATCTTCGTGTCGATCAACGCCGCATTGACGGTGCTCGTTATTTTCGAGATCGCCTATACCGTCGGCTGGAAATTCGGGCGGAAGACGAGACGCAGAAGATAATAAATAAGACCTCGACGAACTAAGAGCCATGCAGATAGGCGTTGTCGGCAAAACCAACACCGGTAAGAGTTCTTTCTTCAAGGCAGCGACACTGATAGACGTCGAGATATCGAATCGGACGTTCGTCACGATAAAACCGAACGTGGGCATAGGCTATGTGACCGCACCATGCCCTCACAACGAACTGAAAGTCCAGTGCAACCCTAATAATTCGCGGTGCAACAGTGGCACGCGACTTATTCCTGTGAAACTGCTGGACGTCGCCGGCCTCGTGCCTGGGGCGCATGCTGGAAAGGGCCTGGGCAACCAGTTCCTGAACGACCTTGTCCCTGCCGACTGCCTAATACATGTGGTGGACGTGTCCGGCACCACGGATGCGGAAGGCAATCCTACCACTGGCCACGACCCCTGCGATGACGTGAGGTTTCTCGAAACTGAAATCGATCTGTGGTTCACTGACGTGATAAAGAGAAACATCGAAAAAATAAAGGAGAAGGAAAAGCCAGCTGAAGTGCTGGCCGGACTGGGCATAAGAAAGGCGCATGTCGACGCGGCCATTGCCAAGGCGGGACTGCAACCGGAGCCACTTGCGAAAGAACTGCGACTGCTCTCAAAACCGATGATAATCGCTGCCAACAAGATAGACCTGCCCAGCTCGGCAGCGAACCTGGAGAAGATGAAAAAGGAATTTCCGCATATGACCATAATACCCGTCTGCGCTGAGTCCGAAATCGCGTTGAGGGCTGCTGCAAAAGCAGGACTGATAAGATACGTCTCCGGCTCGAAGGACTTTGAGATCGCAGACCCGTCTAAACTATCCCAGCAACAAGAGAATGCACTTGAGTTCATCCGTGAAAAAATCCTGAAGAAATGGGGAAGCACTGGCGTGCAGCAGTGCCTTAATGCCGCTGTCTTTGATTTCTTGAAATATATCGCGGTGTATCCTGTCGAGAGCGAGACTAAGTGGACAGACAGGAAGGGGAACGTGCTGCCTGACGCCCACCTGATGCCGCCGGGCTCGACTGCAAAGGACCTGGCGTTCAAGATACACGCAGACATAGGCAAGAGTTTCTTATACGCAATAAACGGCAGAAACAAAAGACGGCTCGCTGCAGACTACCAGCTCGTGAACGGCGACGTGATATCAATAGTCAGCGCTGCCAAATAGAATCAGTAAACGTGGACGGTCGCGCCATTGTACGGGTGTTCTTCGCAGTGATAGTAGTAGTTGCCCGCCTCTGTAAACGTATAGGACCAGCTCTCGTCCCTGCCCAGCGGTCCGCTGTCGAAAAGGCCGCTATTGCTCGTGACCGTATGTATTGCACTATCCCTATTCGTCCATATTACTGTCGTACCTACAGGTATCCTTATTTCGGCCGACGTGTAGATGAAATTGCGAATGTATATCTGTTTCGCATTGGGCGTCGGGTTCTCTTCAGATTTGTTTTGCTCTATTTTTCGCATTTCTCTTTTGGCGGTTGCATCAAGTGCCTGTGAGGCCTTTATGTCGTCCGCCTCTGTCTTGGTCTTTCCTGTGAACTCGGTGAATATGCGAACCACGGGCTTGAAGATTACGTTAGGTCCGGAAAAAACAACGGACTTGTCGGCATCCCAGTCCAAAACCAGCGATGTCGTCTTGTTCGGTTCTATGGTGAACGGTCTTACCAGTTTAATTGACCCGCTCGGTATCTTCAGTTCGGACGTTCCGTTTTCGGTCGTGACTGACGCGCTAGAAACGTAGACGCGTATCTGGGTGTATGTTCCTGAGGCGAGCTCGGTCTCGCCAAGAATATCGTAAATGCTTTTGACCTCAACCAGGTCGACCGTCTTTGGGCCAGTAAACAGTGTTATCCATGTGCCCTCTTCTTCTGTCTCGTTGGTCTCAACGCCTTCTGTATCGTTCTCTGTGGCTGTCACGGTCTGATTTGAAAAATGCGCAGTAATCTTATCGACGGTAATGTTAAACGATGTGATGTTGTGGGCCTGGTCGGTGACCTTTAGCTGTAACATGCCCGTGCCTGCGACAGATGGCATTGCTGCGCAACCCGCAATAAGCATCACGGCAATAAGTGCAAACAACAACTTTCGCATATATAGTGTGCCGATAGACCGCTAATAAATCTAACGTCTGGGCCTGTGGTGGTAGATGTAGTGCTGTGCGACAGACATCTCGTGCGTCAGGAAGCGCAGCGGGTATACGGTCAACGATTTCCACAGTAGTACTTGCACCGGCGGGACCCATTTCGCGGGCCTCACTTCTGCCAAACCGGGCATCATGAGCGTTGAGAAAAGCGCACGTAAGACAAAAGAGACCAGGAAAACTGTTGAGAGCCCCACGAGCGATACGACGGCAATCCCGGATTCTGCCAAGGCGCCCCCTATCAGTGGGCCGGCGACCACGGCCAGACCGGTGAGCATGCTGTAGTTCGCTATGTAGCTCGGTTTGTGGCTAGTTGCACCTAGCAGGTAGTTGAATGTTGCAAGGTCGAAACCTGCCCAGGCGAATCCTGAGAACATGTAAATGAACATCATACCTACGGGCTCGTGCACGAACAGCCAGAACGCTGGCACGAGCGTGGTGAAGACCGCACAGACAGCAAGCACGGCCCTGTCTCCGAACCGGTCAGCGAGTCTGCCCCAATATGGCTGGGAAATTATCACCGCAAGCATGTTAAACGCAATTACCAGGGCGTATGCCTCATAACCGATGTTGAAGTCCTTCAGCATGCTGACGGCAAAGAACGGTGCCGCTATGTAGGTCGCGAGATAGAAGGACGATATGTAGAAAACAAAACGTTTGAAGTTGTGATTTTTTCTTAGTTCTGATCTGAACTCTGAAATGGGTGACCTCATGTGGTGTCCGTCATGGAATGCCGGTTCTGGTATGCGTCTGAGGTAGAAGTTCGAAACAAGCCCTGCGACAACTGCCAGCAGGAATATTGTGGTGAAGCCGAACATGCCATCCAGTCGCGTGAGCAACGCGCCTGCCCCCAACGTAGTGAGGAATGCCGCCATGCCGCCTATGGAATTACGTCTTCCGAAAAAGCGGCCCATGATGTTCTGCGGAACGAGATCTCCTATCCAGCTGGCCCAGGCAGTAACTGCAAGGTTGCTGGCCAGTTGCGACAGGCTGAGCAGACCTATGAGCCACCAGACCGGATTGGTCGTGAAGATGAAAGGGATGAGCGCAATAGGTATTAGTAGCAGCCGACCGACGAGCGTCATTGTGTTGCATGCGGGCTTTCGTCCTCCCATAATTTTTATGAACCTGCCAACGAACGGCTGTACGAGCGTGCCGGCAAGTTTGGGTATGCTGTTCATAAGGCCTATGGCCCCGGCGTCCGCGCCGAGCGCAAGGGCAAACGGCGTGATGTAGTTGCCTGTTATGGTTCCTGTTACAGAACTGGCTGTTCCGTCTATGGTGCTGTCGCGGAGTGCTGAACGTAGTTCTTTCGACTGTGGCATAGAGAATCTAATCCGCGGCCTAATTTTTTAAGCTATCTGTCGGGAACGCCGACTGACACGCTATGCCGTGCTTTTCGCAGGCGGCACGGATTTTGGCGCCTATGTCTGATGCATATTCCGCCTTCATCCCGAAACCGGGCCTCGGCCTCAGCCTGTCCCACATTACCGATTTCGCGCCTGCTTCGGCTGCTGCGGCCACTATGCTGTCTATCTCATTTTCGGTTATTCCCGGAATGACAGGGCCGATGAAAATCCATGTCTGGATGCCGTCCTTTGCCAACTCCTTCAGTGCGGCCAGACGCTCGGCAGGAGTTGCACCGCCGGGCTCGAACTTTTTCTGCACTGCCGGATCCAGCGACGTGATGGTGAAGCCCACATCCTTCTTTGACATCTGATAGAGCAGGTCGGCATCGCGCGTCACCAGTGCTGACTTGGTCTGTATCGTTATTGGCCAGTCATGAGCAACAAAGACCTCCAGACAGCGCCTGGTGATTTTGTATTTGACGTCCATGGGCTGGTATGCGTCCGTCACCGTGCCGATGAGCACGTTCCCCTTCGCCATCTTTGCAACTTCTGTCTCGAGTACATCAGCGATGTTCGTCTTGACGTCGAGGAAACTTCCCCACTGCCTTTTCTCCCTGAGAACTGAAGGCGCGTAGCAGTATGAGCAGGCGTGCTGGCAGCCTCGGTAAGGATTAAGCGCATATTTACCGCCTGGCAATCCTGTTCGGACGAGCGCCGACTTGCACGTGATTTCGTTTATTTGCATCTGTTCACCTTGACAAAATCCAACAGCTTTCTTTGGTTTCTAAAGCTTTTGAGTATTGCGCTCGTGGCCAGCCAGCGGTCCATCGGTATGTCGAACGTCTTTGAGATGTGCGACAGCGCTTCCTGGAGCGTCGCAAACTTCACGGGCTTATTTTGAACTGCAGCACGAACTGCCTCGCGAACGTTCCAGACACCGACGGGCATGATGTAGCCCGGATGCGCCTCGCGCCAGACGCAGACGCCAGCTTGGCGACGCTCGGCGTTCAGGAGCTCGTTGACGGCCATGCGCGAGGCATAGTAGCAGCCGCCGATTTCCGCATACTCCTTCCTGCCGTCATAGAACTCGTGGTCGCCGAATATTTCTATGCGCGAGCTCGGGTTCCAGAGCGTGCCCGGATACCAGGCCTCTATCAGCTCGAAGCACCATTCGTTAGGCAGCATGAGAACTGCCCATCTGTTGTCGAGCTGATCATGTTCGTATATCCTATACTCGTTTATCAGCGGATAGGTCTTTGTTTTTGCAATCAGTGATTTTCCTATTGTATCGTCCACGGCCGTTATTGACCAGCGCGTTGGCACGAACCGCCTTCGTTTGCCCAAGCCGAAGGCGCCTACGCTGAACGCCTTCTGTATGCGCGACACCAGCAATCCTCTGCGGTAGAGGTCGAGGACAGCTTCCACTGCCTTCAGGTCGGTGTCGCTGTGGGCTCGGTCTATCTGCTGATCGACCTTCAAACCTGTCACGTCCAGTCTGGCTATGGGTGCGCTTGGGCCAAAGGGCTGCACCTCGTCCCCGCCGACGAAACTGCCCGAAGGTATCTTATCGAAAACTGCGTCAGCATCGGCAGGGTTCGATGCCATCGCAAGTTCGCGCGTCGCCGTTATCAGACGCTCGTTTTTTACAGACGAGCCCGTATCGATGGTTGCTGCTGATTTCACGTCCGCAACCGACTTGCCTCGGACGAGTGAGAAACGGAAATTGCAAATGTCTGTTATGGAATGGCCGGCCCACATCTCAGGCGTGTCCAGTATCGTCGTATCGCCATACTGCGGCGGAATAAGCGGACCGATGAAGACCTTGGGATATCCGAACTTGCCGACGAAAACGCCGGGCGGGCTACTGCCCTCGATCTCCTTTCCAAGCAGAGGCAAGGTGCGCTGCTGTGCATAGAACTTGGCCATCATCGGACAAGCGGACTTGCCGCACCACAGCCTGCCCTTGCAGCGGCTGCACAGGCTGTCGGAGAATTCTGGCATGAAACCTATTGCTGGCAAAAAGATTAATAGATTTTGGTGATGCGAACTCTACTTCTTTTTGCTCATAATCAGCTCTTCAGCCTCGACCCATATGAGCATCGCGCCTATGCCTATCAATGCCAAAGGCACGATGCCTTGGACCACAGTCCAGAGCTCACGCCACATGGACTTGCATGATAGAATGCCCTCAATGCCGCAGATGCCTGCCGGAAGAACCAGCCATAGCCCTGCCAAAGCCAGCACGATTCCCAGTACAATCTTGGCTATCTTTCCTGTGCTCATAGCTATCTTTATAAACCTTACCTGTATAAATAATTTCACTCTTGAAACTGCGCAAGCAGTGATGTGAGGAATATGGGATACTACAAATACCTCAGGCAGACCTGGCAGACATTACCAGACGACGTTCTTCGCGAGCGTTTGATACAGTGGAGACGCGAACCGACATTTCTTCGCCTGGACAAACCGACAAGGCTTGACAGGGCGCATGCGTTAGGATTCAAGGCCAAGCAGGGCTTCGTCATCGTGCGCGTGCGAATAGGTAAGGGAACGTCAAAGAGGGAGAAGCCTGCAGGCGGCCGAAAACCGACCAAGTCAGGCATGTACGCGATGACACCTGTACAGAACCTGCAGCACATATCCGAGATGCGCACCGCAGTGGCTTATCCGAACCTCGAGGTTCTCAATTCTTATTATGTGGCGGAGGACGGCAGGGATATCTGGTATGAGGTCATCCTCGTCGACCCGAACCACCCGTGCATAAAGGCCGACCCGAAACTGAACTGGATATGTGAACCAGCCAATAGAGGCCGTGTCTTCCGAGGGCTGACATCGGCTGGAAAAGCCCACAGAATGCTCAGAGGCAAGGGCAAGGGCTTCGAGCGACGCAACAGACCAGAGAAACGTTAACCAATTAACAGAACAGGAGAGGTTCTCCCTCTTTCATTTCTTCAAGACGTCTGACTTCATATTCAGTATCCCCGCTTATTGGTATGTATACACGGCCTCGGCACTTGAGAAAGAATGGAATATCCTTCCCGCCTGTCGGTTCCAATATTCCGTAGTTCCAAGCATCGGTATCCTTGCTTCGCACAAAAAATCGTCCCTTTCCGACATATTTCTTCAGTTCGCGTGCTTTCATATTTTCATCTACGGCCTCAACCTTTTTATCCTTTCCGCCCAAATGTTATCGATGCGTTTCTACGATTTGCAGACCTTCAGCAACATGGGCACCGGCGAGCACAACATAGCCGAGCTTGCCAGCATGGCCGAGAGGCTTGGCTGGACAGGCATAGCCATAGCTGACAACTATGACGGGCAACAGAAGCTGGCGCAGCTTAAATTAGGCATAGCCGCTGTCCAGCAGCAGGTCAAGATAGATGTCGTGCCTGCGGTGACGCTGAGACCGAACGACGTGGCCGAGCTGAAAAAGCAGCTGAACGAGGTCAGGCAGAGCGTTCCCATAGTGATGGTTGCCGGTGGCGACTATACCATCAACCGCGCTGCATGCGAAGACAACCGCGTCGACATTCTTGTCCACCCTGAACTGAACAGGCCGGACAGCGGTCTGGATGACATCTGTTTGACAATGGCGGCCGCCAACGGCGTTGCCATAGGAATCAGTTTCAATACGGTCCTGCGGGCCGCACGCAAGGCACGAGCGCGCGCTCTGGCCCACATAGCAACGAACATCGAGCTTGCGGCCGCCTTCCGCGTCCCGATCGTGGTGATGAGCGGCGGGCAGTCCAAATGGGAGATACGTGACCCCAGGCAGCTGATTGCGCTCGCTTCAATACTCGGCGCGGAGCTACCGCATGCGTTCGCTGCTGCCTCTGATGTTCCTTTCAATATTGTCGAGAAAAACAAGAAGAAGCTCGCCGGCACGCTCGTCGGCGGCGTCGAGGTGATTGGCCGTGCCTGATGAAGCGCCAAAATTCGCAAGGCCGGCAATGCTTCCGCCCACGCTAAGGCCACGGGCAAGATATCTTGCGTACGAAGTCATATCAGATACGAAGATCGAATTCGCAGATGTAATCAATGCCATATGGTTCAGCGTCATCGGCCTGCTCGGTGAACTGGGCGCGGCAGAGGCTCACATGCGAATAATCAAGGACAGTTGGAACGCCCCAAAACAGTTGGGACTGCTGCGCGTGAGCCATACTGCCGTCGAGCCCGTTCGGGCATCGCTTGCTCTGGCCAGCCGAATAGGGGACACGCCGGTGATAATACGCGTTTTGGGCGTCAGCGGCACGATAAAGGGCGCGAGGAAAAAATTCTTCGGCGAAATCGATTTGGGCTCCTTCGCATAAATCTTTATAAAGTCAAGCTACAATAGATAGCAGAGCTGATTTTCATGGAAGCAATGCCTGAGTTCATGGGATATGACCGTGCGATTGTAACATTCTCACCAGACGGACGTCTTTTCCAGGTCGAATATGCGCGCGAAGCTGTCAAACGTGGGACCACCTCCTTGGGAATCGTCTTCGACGGCGGTGTTGTTTTGGCAGCTATCAGGCCGCTGGGAGACCTGGCCATTCCGAACAGCGGGAGCGACAAGGTGCATCAGATAGATGACCATCTCGGAGCTGCCATAAGCGGATTCCTTGCTGACGGACGCGTGCTGGTCGATGCAGGACGTGTCAAGGCGCAGATATACAAGATAACCTATGACGAGCCGCTGAACGTCCTCGGCGCAGTCAAGGACATCAGCGACCGCATGCAGATGTTTACACAGTACGGAGGCGTGAGGCCTTTCGGTGTTGCGTTGCTTCTGGCAGGCATAGATGAGAAGGGACCGACGCTGTACGAGATCGATCCTTCATCCGCGTTCTATTCTTGGAGGGCGCAGGCCATCGGCAGGGGCGCGATTGAGGCGCTGAAGCTACTGAAGAAGGGCTGGAAGGAGAGGCTCAGCGAGGAAGATGCGATAAGGCTAGCACTGTCTGCTCTGAAGGCCGGGGAGAAGGGCCTGAAACCCATGGAAGTCGAGCTCGCAGTCATCACATCGAAGGCTTTCAAGAAATATTACGGCGAAGACGGTGTGAAGTTCTTGAAGAAATACCTGTAAGAGCGATAGATGCGAACGACGTAGCAACCTTTATAAACTTATTATATAATATTGTAGGCAGTAAAACAGACCGCGCTTACAAGGGGTTGACATTACAATGCCGGTTTCTGTTGAAAAAGCTGTAATAGCAAAAATAACCAAGGGTGGACAAAAATTCGAGCTGCTGGTTGACCCTGCAAAGGCCGTGGAGCTGAAAGCAGGAAAACCGGTGCCGATGGAAGAGCTGCTTGCAGCGCCCGAGGTGTTCGAGGACGCGCACAAGGGTACGCGGGCCTCGCCAGCGACGCTGAACAAGGTGTTCGGAACGAATGACATCAGAATGATTGCGAACACCATAATCAGGGAAGGCGAGGTGCAGCTGACAACAGAACAGCGTAGGGCCATGGTCGAGGAGAGAACAAGAGCGGTCGCAGCAGCAATATCCAGGCAGGGCGTTGATCCGCGCAGCGGCGCACCGCATCCTGCAGAACGCGTGCTGCGCGCCATGGAACAGGCCAAGATCCGCATAGACCCGGAGAGGCCGGCAGAGCAGCAGGTGGAAGCGGTCCTGAAATCGATAACGCCGATAATACCGATAAAGTTCGAGCGGGCGGTGCTGGCAATCAAGATACCTGCCGAATACGGACCGAGGGCGGCTGGAATAATCCGCAACTTCGGAACACCGAGCAGGGAGGAATGGGGAGGGGACGGCAGTTACATGGCCGTTGTGGAAATGCCGGCGGGCCTGCAAACTGAACTTTACGATAAAATGAACGCGCTGACGAAAGGGAGCGCGCAGATAAAATTGATAAAAAGGGAGGGTATTTGATGGAACAAAATGCAGCGTTGCTCGTGAAGGAGCGACAGCTGGTAGTGCCCGGTGAGGTGCTCGCACGCGGACTGGAATGGTTACCCAGTGCGGGTTGCTACAGGGCCAACAATGAGGTAAGGGCCAAGCAGCTTGGCTTGGTCAGATTAAAGGAACGTTTCGTTGGTGTTGTGCCGCTGGCCGGCGTTTATGTACCGAGGCCGGGCGACGGGATCATAGGCGTGGTAAACGACATACAGTCCACGTTCTGGATCGTAAACATCAACAGCCCGTACGACAGCATACTACAATTGGGAGAAGCTGTCGGAGAATATGTTGACACAACAAAAACGGACATTTCCGTATACTACGACATAGGCGACATCGTATATGCAAAGGTGCTGGCGGTTTCGCGCAGCAAGTCGGTGCAATTGACGATGAACGACTACCGCGCCAAGAAGCTGGCGGGCGGCAGGCTGATGCACATCACTCCTTCGAAAGTGCCGAGAATGATAGGACGTGAGGGCAGCATGATAGAGCTGATAAAAAACAAGACCGGCTGCCAGATAGTCGTCGGCCAGAACGGAGTCGTCTGGCTCAAGGGCGAGAAGGAGGCGCTGGCCGCAAAGGCAGTGCTTACCATAGAGGCAGAGGCCCACATCGAAGGACTTACGGACAGAATAACAAAATTACTCGAGGAAGGTGTTTGATATGGGAGGAAACAAAGTAGGAGCTCCGGAAGCACTGATCGTCCACGGAAAGCGTTTGGACGGCAGAACGCCCGATCAGTTCAGGCCCATGACAATAGAGATAGGCACGCTCAAGCGAGCCAACGGTTCTGCAACATTCAAGTTCGGCGGAACCCATGCGCTAGCAGGCGTGATGGGTCCGAGACCTTATCACCCGAAGGCATTGCAGGACCCGCAGCGCACAATCGTTGAAGTGAGCTATGCGATGGCTCCGTTCAGCACGAAGGAGCGCTCAAGGCCCGGCAGGTCAAGACGCAGCACAGAGATTTCAAAGGTAATAAACGAGGCGCTGGCGAACGTGATCGTCGCCGAGGACTACCCGCGCACAGGCACGGAGTTGTTCCTTGTGATACTCGAGGCGGACGCGAGCACGCGCTGCGCAGCGATAAACGCGGCAAGCCTGGCATTGGCAGATGCCGGCGTGCCGATCAAGGACCTGGTCATCAGCTGCTCTGTTGGCAGAGCCGACGGAACGCTGCTGTTGGACGTCGCTGGCTTGGAGGACAACTATGGCGACGTGGACATGGCGGTAGCAACGATAGCCAAAGACGACAAGATCGTGCTGCTGCAGGTGGACGGTATAATAACCAAGCAGGAATTCATGACGCTGCTGGAAATGGCCAAATCCGGTTGCGCCCAGATATACGACAAGGCAAAGGCAAAGCTGTACGAGAAATACGCTGCTGCGCCATCAGAGGAGGTCATCTGATATGGTCACATTGAAACCTTCAGAAAGCTATGTACGCAAAATAATCGAGGATAAGCTCCGCATAGACGGCAGACGCTTTGACGAATTCAGAAACATACAGATAGAGACCGGATTCATCAAGAATGCTGAGGGCAGCGCACGCGTGCGCATAGGCAACAGCATGGTAGTCGCCGGCATAAAGATGGAAGCCCGCGAACCCTATTCGGACACCCCGAACGAAGGGTTCCTAGTGGTCGACTGCGAGATGGTGCCCTTCGCATCGCCGGAATTCGAGGCAGGACCGCCGTCGCCTGAATCCGTTGAACTGGCGCGCGTGGTAGACAGGGGCATACGCGAATCGCATGCCATAGACACGGAAGCGCTGTGCATAACGCCGGGTGAAATGGTGTGGGGCGTGCACGTAGACCTGCACGTGCTTGACGATGACGGAAACCTGATAGACGCCGCGGCGCTGGCCGCTGTGGCGGCGCTGCTGACAGCGAGGCTGCCAGAATTCGACAAGGAAACCAAGAAGGTGCAGTTCGGAAAGCTATCAGGCAAGCTGCCAATGCGCGACAGACCAGTGGAAGTGACCATCGGCAAGATAGGCTCGACATTACTGATAGATACGTGCGCTGAAGAGGAGACGGCACTGGATGCGCGCGTAACCATAGCAACAAACACGGAAGGTAACTTTTGCGCGATGCAAAAAGGAGGCAACGGCTTCTTCACTACAGCCGAACTGGAAGCTGCAGTTGACGTGGCAGTTGAGAAGGGCAATGAGCTGCGGGATTTGCTGCCACCTTTATAAAGCATAGATAGCAAGTGATTTGCATGCCACTTTCGACAGGCAGATTCGGACCGAGATACGGCACACGAACGAAAAAGATAGTCGCGGCCATAGAGACCGTGCAGAAGCGCAAACAGAACTGCCCTTACTGCGAACGGCCAGCACTGCGCCGCGTGGCTGCCGGCATATGGACATGCAGAAAATGCAAGGTAAAGTTCGCCGGCGGCGCCTACATGCCGCGCTCGGCCGCTGCCGAGGCCGTAGCCAAATCCGTGCAGAAATGAGGTGTTTTGATGTATCGATGTCTTAATTGTTCAAAAACAATAGAAATGGACCAGGTAAAAGAACGCATACGCTGTCCATGGTGCGGCCACAGGATAATATTCAAGGAACGGCCGAAGACCGTCATACGGGTCGAAGCCAAGTGAGAGCGAGCATTGACCTGGATGTCGGCGATGCGAAAGCGGTCGCGGACGCGCTCAGACCGGACATCGAAGCAGAGCGCTTCACGGTCGAACTCAAACCCGCCGGAAAAAAGATAACAATAATCGTAAACGCGGAATCCATCGGCGAGCTGGCTGCTGGCGTAAACAGCTGTCTAAGGCTGATGCGTGCCGCGACAGCAACACAGGAGGTAAAATAATGCCCGGAGAAAAACACGAACACGCGGAAAGACCGATGACACTGCCGCCTGCTGCGCAGCAGGCCATCATGCAGCTGCAGACATTCCAACAGCAGGCCAACGCGCTAGCAATGCAACGCGAGAGCCTGACAATACAGAAAATAGAGCTGGAAAGGGCATTGGAGGAGCTGAAGAAGGCCGCTGACAAGGAGGACGTTTACAAGGCCGTGGGGCCTGTGCTGATAAAATCGTCAAAATCATCTATGGTTAAGGAACTCGGCGAAAAAAGGGAGACGGCAGACGTGCGTCTGAAGTCCATAGAGAAGCAGAACGCCAAGATTCATGAGAAAATCAAGGAAATCCAGGGCAAGCTCGGAGAGATGCTGCGCGGAGATGGCAAGGCCAGTTAGGCGTAGCCCTTATTGCTCACTTCGTTCGATATCGCCGATACCATGACCGGTACATCGGGATCGTTGCTGAGCTGCATATTCAGTATCTCAAAGTTTTCTATAACATCGCCCGTCACGCATCTACATGGCGGCCTTGATGATGGAACAAAAAACCTGTATATTCTGCCCCAAGGGCCTCTTGGCATCTTTTTCGTGCGAATCTTTTCAAAGTATTGGACCTTGTGTGCCTTGTGTTCGGGTGTGTCACCCTCTTTAAAGAGCCTGAACTTCATGTATAGCTTTGTACCTTGGTATTGCGGTTCTGTCATAAAGAGAATATCGAGTGTGAAACTCTTAAGCTTTTAGATGTCCGAACACGATGTTGGACTCTTTGAACATTTTCTCAAAACCATTTAAGACTACATTTTCGATTGGGAAGCGACCGGCGATATCGGGGCTGTATCCGAACCGGTCCGTTATGACGCTCGAGCAGACCTCTTCGACATGTCGCAGATAGTCGGGATAACTGCAATCTTCCCATGGTTCCTTGAATTTGTCTTTGAAATGTTTCATCTCTTCATCCGTCAGGTCTCGTCCAAAATCTTTTGAGAGATTTTCGAACACCTTGGTTAGCACGTGACCCTGCACATAATGAGCCAGTTCTTTGTTGACGTGTTCGCCGCGCTTGAAGACCCCGTCCGGAGCACTTATGTAAGCGCCCAGCGTGTTGATGGTATATTTCGGGACGTCCTCGGGCATTATTTTATCCGACAACTCCTTGAGAGAATGAACGGTCATCTCGACGGCCGTTTTCGCTTTCTCCGGGGTCAGGTTCATTAGGCCCTCTACCGCCACAGCAAGCACGTAAGAACCCATAACCTCCAGTTCATCAATCTGCTTTTTGGTCATCGGTGTTTCAGTGTCATATATGTGTCGCATCTCCCTTACCAGTGGCTTGGCCAGGGTTTCATACTGGAGTCGCTTTTCCTCCTTCGCCCATATATTGTCAAACATGATGCCCCATTCGTCCACAGAAAACTTCGATGGATCCAACCCGTTCAAATCATGCACGACGCCGGGCGAGACCCGCTTTATTTCACGGCTCTTACGTCCGGCGAGCTTGTCCTCTTCGACCGCAAGGTATGTTCCATCCGCCTGAGAGTTGCCCCTTTGGCGTAAATAGTTCTCTATCGCCTTTGACTTCCCCAAGAGCATATTTTTTATTGGTTGTTATACTTTAAATACTTAACGTCTTTACCCGAGAACGGGAGTGAAAATAAGTCGACCTAAACGTTATTTAACCCTGGCTGACCTTCTATTGTTATGCCATTTACCGAAGTTGCGGCCGCCCTGCGCGGGCTGGCCGGGTCAGCGCTAGTGCTGACGCACCATAACGCGGACATAGACGCCGTCGCTTCTGCTATCGCGCTGTCAACGGGGCTGAAGCAATTAGGCATCGATGCGCGCGTGGGCGTTGCCGAGTCCGTTGCAAGGGCCGCACAGAGACTGGCCGAAGGCACGAACGTGCTGGTTGATCCGGACTGTTCTAAATTCGACAATATAATCCTTGTCGACACTTCTGTGCCGGAGCAGCTCAGAAGCATAAAGAGCCTGCGTGCCGACATAATCATCGATCATCATCCTGCGGGGCCTTTGGTGCAGACGGCAAAGGCGACGTGGATAGAGCCTTTCTCGCGCTCTACTGCACAGATGGTATACGGCATTCTCAAGGAGCTGAGCTGTTCAATGGACAAGCAGCTGGCGATGACGATAGCCGCCGGCATAGTGGCCGATACGGCGCATCTGCGGTTCGCCGGTCTGGCTGAATTCGAGACATTGACGGAACTGCTAAGGCTGGGTGCCGAATGGGGCGAGGTGCTAGCCTTGCTTAACATGCCTCCTGATCCCTCTGATATCATGGCGGGACTGAAGGCGGCCGCGCGCATGCAGTTGTGGAAGGTGGACAATCTCGTAATAGCCGTTTCTAAGCTGGGCAGCCACGAGGCGCCTGCGGCAAGGGCATTGTTAAAGCTGGGCGCGGACATCGCGATAGTGGCTGCCGTGAAGGAGAATGAAGTGCGCATATCCAGCAGGGCCAAGGACCGCATTGAAAGCTATGGCATCGACCTCTCGGAGATATTCAGAGATGTCGGCAAGCTCGTAGAAGGCACTGGCGGAGGCCATCCTACAGCAGGCAGCGCGAACGGTTCGAACCCGAAGGCGGTTGACGATGCGCTCGATTATGTTGTAAAAGCGATCGCAAAGAAGGTCGGGAAGCCCTGCAAGAAACTCGAGTGAATAACGCATAAGCATTTAAGTTACAGAACGGATATGTTCTTCGAACGATTATGCACAGCAAAGGTGTAACCCATGTTCGAACGAATAATCCCGCTCATACAGCAAATAGCAGACGACAGAACAGTGCCAAGAAACATCAGAGAGAAGTGCATATCTTCGGTTAAGACGCTGAACGACAACAACATCGAGCTTTCCGTACGCATAAACACCGTGATATCCGACCTGGACGAGGTCGCAAACGACCCGAACATCCCCATGTACACGCGAACCCAAGTCTGGAACATCGTAACGGCGTTGGAAGCGCTCTCGAAGGACCAAAGCAAAAATATTTAAGCTCTCTATGGCATTGTATATCAGTTGTTTTGTTGTTAGAAATGATAAAAAGGAGGAATGACAATGGCAGTATTCGATAAACTATTCGGCAAAGGCACAATCGGAGAGACGGAATTCATAGAACTGGACACGAACGCAGCAGACATGCCATCCGGAAAGGTCGCCATACACGTTGACAAGATAGAGGACTTCGCAGACAGCGATCGCATCCAGAAGAAGGTCCGCGGCGGTGCAATAGTGCTGGTCAAGATACGCAGCCTGAAAGACAAGGACATCAGTGAACTCAAGCGTGCAATAGACAAGCTGCGCAAGACCTGCCTCGCGCTGAATGGCGATATCGCAGGCATCGACGAGGACTGGATCGTCCTGACGCCGAGCTTTGCGCATGTTGCTCGCGATTAATAAAAAAGCGATTTTTTATTTCACGAAACTGTCAGCTGTAGCTCTGTTTTTGTTCAATTGGGTTTACTGGGCTCGGCAAAAAGATAGACTTCTTTCGGTTTCTTGTCCCTTTTCCTGTTCAACTCGCGCTGAAAGTCGGCTGACATCTTGTTCATGAAGTCGACGACCTCGCTCCTGTGGTAGTTGTAGGTGTTCTTGTTCTGGAAAGGCTGAGCTACTTTGAATACTGCACCGGTTATTTGATCCTTCCAGGCGAAAAGCGCGAACGTCAGTCCGCTTACCACACCGAGTATTATCGGATGATATACAGGCAGCTGGAAAGTAGTACCGATGTGTTCGACCGCCAACGTGGCAGCTATGTCCAGGCCTGTAGCGATTTTGGTAGATAGACGTGGTGTTGGTACTATACTCATAAGAGCACCAATCTAATGTGCGTTCGGTCGGCTTTTAAGCATTGTTGTTGTGAAAGATACAGCTGTTATGCGAACAATCCTTCGGCTCCGTCTTTTATTTTACGCTTTTGTGTTTTTCCGTAGCCATTGAAACATCGCGCATCCTTCTAATTATTGCAGAAGTCGGGTCTTCGCACACTTTCGAAATTCCAGGCTCGTATGGACCTGCATAAATCGCCTTATATTCTTTACCTGATTTCTCAAAACCGAAGCTGTAGCTGCCGTTTGAAATCCAGTATCTGGCGACATGACCGTTTGAGCATTCGAATTCGACTGTCATGTCTTTCTCAAGAAGTTTATACATGTCGTGCAGCGATATCAGTTCGCCATATTCCTTGAGCGGCGCTGAACTTGTGAAGTCTTCTCCATACTTTTGTGTCAGATCTGTCATAATATATAATTACTATAAAGTAGTATATAAATCTATCTTATCTTTGTTCCCGTATCCACCGGCTTGTCCGGCACCAGCAGCACCGGGCCGCTTTCCGTGTCCGCAGCCAGCAGCATGCCCTCGGATTTCACGCCCCTGAGCACAGCGGGCTTGAGATTGCACAGGACAACGATTTGGTGACCCACGAGCTCCTCTGCGCTGTGCGTCTTTTTTATGCCCGCCACGAGCGTGCGCGGGTTTTCGTCGCCCGTGTCGACCGAGAGCTTGAGCAGTTTCTCCGCACCGGGTATTTCCTCGACAGAAAGCACCGTGCCTATACGTATGTCCAGGTTCGCGAACTCCTTGATATCTATCTCCATCTATTTCGCCTCCACTTTTATGAATAATATATCGGCCTTGCGTATGATGGTGCCGGGCTTGAGCACGCCCCATCTGCTCGCGTCGGCCCATCGCACGGCCCTATAGTCGACGCCGAGCTGCTTGAATATCTTCTCTGCAGTGCCAGGCATGAACGGATAGATCAGGACGGTGATTATCCGCAATGTCTCTAGCATGTTATATAGGACGTCTGCCACCGTTGCGTTGTCCTTCTCTGCCCACGGTTTGCTGTCGTTGATGTATTTGTTCGCAGCAGCTATCAGCACCCATATATCGGTCAAAGCGACACTGAACTGAAGCTGCTCGAGCGCGCCTGTTGCCTTTTTGTAGGTCGATTTTATCAATGCATCGAGGTCCTCGTCCGGCTTTGCGACTGCAGAAATCACATTGCCCAGTTTTTTCTCGGCAAGTACGACGGTACGGTTGACCAGGTTGCCCAGGTCGTCCGCCAGCTCTGCATTGTGCCTGGCCGCCATCGCCTTGTCAGAATAGTCGCCGTCCGCGCCGAAGGGCATCTCCCTCAGCAAAAAGTAGCGGAAACTGTCAACTGAATATTTATGTATGACCTCCAACGGGTCGACGACGTTGCCCACGCTCTTGGACATCTTTTTGCCTTCGACCGTCCACCAGCCGTGAGCGAACACCTGCCTCGGCAGCTTTATCCCGGCCGACATCAACATGGCCGGCCAGAGCGCGGCATGGAAGCGCAATATCTCCTTTGCCATCAGGTGAACGTCTGCGGGCCAAAACTTCTTGAATTTTTTATCATCCGGCCAACCGAGGGCAGAAACGTAGTTCACCAGGGCGTCCGTCCAGACATACATGACAAGGTCGGGATCTCCGGGTATCGGGATTCCCCACTTGGTTGCAGTGCGCGAAACGCTGATGTCATGCAATCCCTGTTTGATGAAGTTCGTTATCTCGTTGCGCCTGAAAACCGGTTGTACGAAGTCCGGATTGCGCTTTATGTGGTTCTCGATCTGCTTCTGATACTTGGACCACCTGAAAAAGTAGCTCTTTTCCTTCAGTCGTTCAACCGGCCTGCGACAATCTGGGCATAGCACGTTGTCGCCTTCGCGGACCACCTGCATATCTGTCCAATAGCTTTCGTCCGGAACGCAGTACCAGCCCTCGTAGGTGCCCTTGTAGATGTCTCCTTTTTTCTTCAGTTTTTCGAAAATCTGAAGCACGACCTTCTTGTGCCTTTCTTCTGTGGTGCGGATGAAATCGTTGTGCGAGATGTTCAGCGCGCGCCACATGTTGATGAAGTTCCACACTATCTCGTCTGCGAAGGCCTTCGGGTCCTTGTGGGCTGCGATAGCCGCCTTCTCTATCTTCTGGCCGTGCTCGTCCGTACCCGTCAAGAACCAGACGTCGAAGCCCTGCAGGCGCTTGAAGCGGGCCAGCACGTCAGCCGCTATTGTCGTGTAGGCATGGCCGAGGTGCGGCACGTCGTTAACGTAGTAGAGCGGCGTGGTCACGTAGAACTTCTTCGTTGCCCTTGTCGGTTTCTGAATTCTCTTGGTCTTTTTTATGACGCACTTTTTCGTTGGGAAGGATATCACCTGAAAGATATTTCGGCGGCTGCTTTATAAATTTGCGCAACGATTGATAACCATGTACGAACTTCTTGGGCAACTGGCCGGCATTGCCGAACGCATAAAGGGCATAGAAGGCAGCAGGCAGAAGCTCGGCGTGTTCCTCAGAGAGATAGCGGAGAACGCTGACATTGCAGGAGACGACGTGTTGGAACAGAAGCTCGTCTATGGAGTGACAGCTAACCCGCTCAGCAAAACCCGCGTGATCGGCATAGACGGAGGGCTGTCCCAGCATTCCTATCACGGCATGGACCTAATACTCACGCGGGCGGTTGCCGCTGTTTTCGATTATGTCGACGGAAAACTATCAGGCGTCGATTACTGGCCGAGTGCAATCGTTACGCCGACGCTTGTCGTCATATCGGATCCTTACAGCGACGAGGAGTGGACGGCCAGCAGCAGTCTTGAAAGGCAGCGCAATGAAATAGAGACTGCGTTGAACGCTTTCAAGACGTTCAATCCAGATTTAATCCTGCTCGATGGCAGCATCGTGCCCCATGGCAGCGACAGACCCGCGAAAGGAAGCGCTGCAATAACAAGATACAAGGCCGTGGTAGAAATTTTCAACACGCTTTATGGTGCGACGGGTGGCAGACTGGCCGGATGCGTAGAGGATTCGCGCGGCAGACGCTTCTGTGAGATAATCGCCGAAAAAATTCTCGGGAAGATAAAACGGCCCACGGTCGCGGAGTTGCAAAAGATACTCGCAGGGACGCGCGATACGAACCTGCTATATCACATCTTGAAGGTCGGCGAACGGACGTGCGTGTTCAAGTTCGCAAAGCCTGAACATCCGATACTGACGGACCTGGGCGTGAACGACAGTATATTCTGCTTCTACCTGAAAACGGCCGAATACGACAGGCCGCTCCGCATAGAATTTTACAGCGAGCCTGGAAAGGCCGTTGAAACGGCTGAGCGCATTGCCTCAATGGTGCTGTCGCTCTGCGGACACAGCGGATACGGCTTTCCCGCGCCATTGATAGAGGCTGACGTGAGAGCGAAGCTGCAGGAGCGGGACGTGTCGATACTGCACGACCAGCTCGTCGACCGCGTCGGAATCACGCCATCACTACTAAAACTCAGAAGAGAGTCCAGACCGCTTTAGAAAGGTTTATTAGCAAGCCTACATAACCAAATGAAAGCTCGGAGGTGTGTAAATGAAATCGTTTCAAATAATCGCGTTGGCATTCGTGATGCTCCTATTGCTTGGCGTGCCGGTCATGGCCACGCAAGCAACTGAAATAAAGATTGAGACCGTGCCTACTCCGATAGCGCCGGGCAACGGCGGATACATAAAGCTGCTTATAACGAATATGGGAACGGAGACGATAGAGCGGACTACAATAATGATGTTGGAAGCCGATCCGCAACTGAAATTCGTTTCCTCAAGCACTACAGAGGTCGGGAGCCTGACGAGCGGAAAGTCGACTTCATCAATAGTGCCCTTTTCAGTTTCCTCAAGCGCACCTTCCGGCTACTACACGGCTGAATTCAAAATCGAGGCGTGCTACGGTAGCAGCTGCACCACATACACCCAAGTCGCGCTGGTGAGCGTACAGTCGCCGTCCAATCTTCAGATAACTTCCGTGGAGCCAAACAGGCTCGACATCGGTTCGAGCACGGACCTAAATTTCACCATCTTCAACAGCGGCGATACGGCCTTGGACAACGTCGTGCTGACATGGTCTGCGGGAGATACGGTTCTTCCCCAGGGAACTTCAAACAAAGTGTTTATAGCATCGGTACCCGCAAAGGGAAGCGTGAAGATGCCTGTTCCTATACTGGTGAACCCTTCGGCAAAACCTGGAGCATACACGTTCACAATAATGGCAGAGTACACGGATTCGTCCGGAACAAAGCAATCGACCAATTCTACCGTCGGCTTCACGGTCGGGGGCGCATACGACTGGATAGTCACGCTTGACAGCCAGAGTGGTGTCTCGCCCGGCGGGATCGGAACAGTCAGCATAAAGTTTTCAAATGCTGGAAATCAGGAAGCTCTTTATATGTCGGTCAACGCGAGCTCACCGACGTTCAAAGTGACGCCTCCACTGGTATATGTCGGAAGCATAGATGCGGACGACTGGGACACGCAGGATTTCAGTTTGAGCACGAACGCCGCGCCAGGCACATACCCGCTCACTGTCGGCCTTAACTGGAAGGACACGTTCGGCCAGAGCTACAGCGAAGTCCGCACCATAGACGTACAGGTGTCTACGTCGCAGGCGAATGCGGGCTGGTGGCAGGCACTCATTGTAGTGGTGGTCATAGTCGGCGGCGTCGCGTGGTTCATCAAGCGACGGGCCAAACACAGGCGTTAAACACTGGCCCGAGCAAGGCCGTGCTACCATGAAGCCAATAATAGAGTTGCAGAATGTTTGGAAGATTTATACTATGAACAGCGTGCGGGTCAACGCGCTGAAAGGCATCAGCCTGAAAATAGCGCCCGCGGACTTCATAGCAATCATGGGGCGTTCTGGTTCTGGCAAGTCAACGCTGGTGCACATTCTAGGTTGCCTGGACCTTCCTAGCAAAGGCAGGGTGTTTCTTGACGGACATGACATCTCCAAGCTCTCGGAGAGCGCACTGGCCCAAATACGCGGTAAGAAGATCGGGTTCGTCTTCCAACAGTTCAACCTTATACCGTCGCTCAATGCGATGCAGAACGTTGCATTGCCGATGGCTTTCCAGGGCGTGCCCGAAAAGGAAAGAACCGCGCGCGCAAAGGAACTGCTCGCAATGGTAGGACTAGCTGGCCGGGAACTGCACAGGCCAACTGAGATGAGCGGCGGCGAACAGCAGAGGGTCGCGATAGCGCGCGCCCTTTCGAACGACCCTGAAATAATACTCGCGGATGAGCCGACGGGCAACCTCGACAGCAAAACAGGCAAGCACGTCATGGACGTGCTGCTGAGGCTGCATGACAAACAAAAGAAGACGCTGATCGTGGTTACGCACGATCCGTACGTTGCGCAGTATGCGGAAATAGTCCTGAACCTCATGGACGGTCAGTTGTTGAAGGACCATAGGGTCGCGAAAAAATTCGTGTGGGGTCAGAAATGATAACCGATTATTTCATATTCGCTATAAGCGCCATAAAGACGCGCAGGCTCAGGAGCTGGCTCACCATACTGGGCATATTCATCGGCATAGCGGCGGTAGTATCGCTAATTTCAATCGGACAGGGGATGCAGCTGGCGGTCACGAAACAGTTCGAGATGCTCGGTTCCGATCTGCTGATAATAATGCCGGGCGGAGGCGGCATGATGAGCGGGTTCGGCGCACTGTCCGCAGACAAGCTTTCAGAGCACGACCTCAAAATCATCCAGAACGTGCGCGGTGTCGAACATGCCGACGAGATACTGTTCAAGACGACGAAGGTGACATACCAAGACGATACAAAATACCCATATTTAATAGCCATACCGACCGGCAGCGATTCGGAGTGGATAATGGAAAGGTTGGAGGTCGATGGCAGGTGGCTGAAAGCCGGCGACCGCTACAAGGCCGTGGTCGGCTATAATATAATAAATGAAAAGTTTTTCAAGAACAATGTCAACCTTGGAGACAAAATCTACATAGATGACCAACCGTTCACGGTGGTCGGAGCTATCCAACGCGTAGGAAACCGCCAGGACGATACCCAGATATACATACCAATAGACACGGCCAGAGAGATACTCAACGAGCCGAACGATATCGACATGATTTACGCCAAGGTGCAGAACGGCTATAACGCTTCGGCGGTGGCCCTTAGGGTATCGGATGAGATGAGACGAGACAGGAACCTGAAGGTGGGCGAGGAAAACTTCAGCGTACAGACGTCCGAACAGCTCATGCGAAGCATAGCGAGCATACTCGGAATAATACAGACGCTCCTGGTCGGCATAGCCGCAATATCGCTGCTTGTAGGCGGCGTGGGCATAATGAACACGATGTACACGAGCGTGCTTGAACGGACGAGGGAGATAGGCGTAATGAAGGCGATCGGCGCGAGAAATTATGACGTCATGGCAATATTCCTGGTAGAGTCCGGAATGCTGGGACTGGTGGGCGGGCTCATAGGATGCGTGCTGGGAATCGGGCTGGCTCGCGTCGTCGAGCTATATGGCACGGCCGCCGGCTTCGGAATGCTTCAGGCATCCATCACACCAGAGCTCATACTGTTTGCGGCCGGCTTCTCGTTCGGACTCGGCTGCCTGTCAGGCCTCCTGCCGGCCAGGGCTGCAGCAAAACTGAAGCCAGTCGAGGCGCTCAGATACGAGTAAATAAATAAGCGCTGCAATATCTTTTCATGCAAAAGTGGACGCATCTGGTGTTCGCGGCCCTGCTGTTTTCGGTATTCAACTTCGTTCTGCATATGCCGCTCTACTTTTCGATATTCGCATTCATCGGCGCGGTGATACCTGATTTGGACATAGGGTTCATGCACAGAAAGTTGCTGCACAACGTGTGGGCGCTTGGCATAATGATATTGGCGGGGCTGAAGTTCGGGCTCATGGACAATACTGTCGCAATCGCCTTCGGACTCGGCTTCATTTCGCACCTGGTAGCCGACTCGCTCACGCACATGGGAGTGATGCCGTTATGGCCGATAACAAAACCCAAAATCCACGGCCCGGTAAAGACCGGCGGTTTGGGCGAGTTTCTCGTGCTGGCCGCACTGTTGTTTATATTGTTCAACATCGGTAGGTTTTTCTCATGAAGACAGAGCCAGCGCCTGACGTTGCAAAAAGGATAAAGGAGATCGTGGCCAGGCTGGACATGGAGCACGTAGACAGCTCACGACTGGTCTGCATGCGCAGCAGAGGCAGCAGTTCGAGAGCCATAGCTCGCATCTGGTCGCTGCCGAAGATATGGCAGAAAGCGTTGAGCGTAGAGGCTCACTACATCATCGAGGTCGTGTCCGAGCGCTTCGACAAGCTCTCGCTTGCAGACCAGGACCGGACGCTCATCCACGAGCTGCTGCACATACCGAAGACGTTTTCTGGCGCCGTGCTCTCGCACAAGACGGTGCACTTCGACGGCTGTGGAGGGTTTGTGACAAAGCGCATCGACGGCCGAGCTGTTGAGAAATTTTTCAACGAGCTTTCGGAAAGAGAAGCTTCATACTAGGCCCGAGATTTTTGCCCATGCAAGAACTACCATAACTACGAGCGCGGAGATTAAACCTGACGTGAGTCCCCATCGGATGTCGTCGCCTGCCCTCATCATGGAAACCGCTACACTGATGACAGCTAGCGCCACGCCCGCGACCAATAACCAGCTCATGCGTTGTATTCCTACGGTGTCATTTATAAAGTCCACGGACCCACACATAATCAACGTTGGGCACGGAGAAAGGCGAACGCTTATTCTTACGGCTTGGCGTAATGCACGACGGCTTACGGCCGTTTTGTGAATAAATTGAGGTGAAAGTAAATGCGAGAATTTGGTAGAAAGAGATTCGGCGGTGGCGGCGGAGGTCGCAGCTTCGGTGGAGGCGGCGGTTTCGGCGGTCGCAGCGGTGGATTCGGCAGACCAGCATTCGGTGGCGGACCCGAAAGGGACGTACCAGTTAAGGTCGGCGAGGAATATGACGTAGAAATAACAGAAACCGGCAGCAGAGGAGACGGCATAGCACGCATACAGAACTTCGTTGTCTTCGTCACTGGCAGCAAGAAGGGCGACAAGGTAAAGATAAAGATAACACAGATCCGTGGTCGCTCTGCAATCGGAGAAGTTGTCGGCGGCGCCGGAGCTGGAGAGGAAACGTCTGAACCTGCACCCGAGGCTCCCGTGGAAATAGCAGCCGAAGGGTCAGAATACGGCGAAGGCGAAGAGGAATGAAGATAAACGAGCTCAGACCTGGCCTCAACAATGTCGCGTTGACAGCCAAGATAGTCGAATTGTCCGAACCCAGACAGATAAACACTAAGTTCGGCACGACAACGACACTGACCGAGGCGACGCTTTCTGACGAGAGCGGTCGCATCAAGCTGGCCCTCTGGGGACAGCAGTCAGAAGGCATTGCAGAAGGCGCAACAGTAGAGGTCAAGGGCGGATTTGTCAAGGAATTCAAAGGCGAGAGCCAACTCGGCATAGGCCGCGGCGGCTCGATAGCAGTCGTTGAGTAGATTTTCGCCTTCTTTTTCTATTTTCTTCACGAAACAGCGTCAGCTATATCGTGCCTAGCGCAGTGCCATCAATCAGCCACGCCTCGGCCTTCTTCAGCTGCACGGTGCCTGTTCGCAGCATCGGACCGATGGGCTTGAAGTCCTTGCTGTTAATCGCCATGCCGCCGACCAGCGGATTGAACGCTGGCATAACTATCGCTTCGGCCAGAGAAACGGGCGTCTTGAACTTTGCTTTCAATTTTTTTGCGTCAACTGGGCAGCGCAGCCAGCAATGCTCGACTGCACGATATTTTCCTGCCCTGAATTCCACGGCAGGGTGAATGTGGGCCAACACGATCGTCTTGCATTTGAGCAGTTTCTTGTCGGGCCATGCGTGGCCGTGAACGAGCGCGAACTCGCCTATTGCAAAACCGGACGGCTCATGAATTTTCACGCCAACCGGAGCCAGCCGTTCGATGTCGCCGTCATGATTGCCTTTGACAACATGGACATCGACCTTTTTTGCGAGATGCTCCAGGAAAACCGGGATGTCGCGCATCTCGGGCCAGCTTATGTTAGGCACCTGGTGCTTGATGTCGCCCAGAATAACCAGCGTTTTTGCCTTCGTCTGCTTGATAAGGACGTCTATGCGGTCCTGCATTTTTTTGATCTGGTTCGGAACATGGATGCCTGCCTGTGCAAGTTCTCGTTCGAGGCCTATGTGCAGGTCTGCTATTACCAGCACCCGGCCAGGCAGCAAAAGCGCGCGGTCAGTAAGGAATTTCGTGGGCATATCAAAGTTTAAATGTCTGAACATTTTAAATACAGCCCATGGCAAGCCCCATCGGTACAGTGATTTCGGCCGACCACAGCCCGAACGCAAGCCAGTTCTCATTCGTAATATCTTCCGACATAGTTCGCAAGGGCCAGTTCGTGAGCCTGGAGAGCGCAGAAGGAAGGATCATCGCGCGCGTGGCGGATGTTGTCAAGACGAACCGCTACTTCGAGCGTGCTGAGTCAGTTACAGAATTCGAACGAGGAGGAAAATCGCTGACAGAGATGTTCCCTGCCGCGCGCTGGGAGTATCTCGTTGCTGACGCGGTGGCGCTGGGCGTCTGGCACGGCACAGAACTGCTACGGGCGGCATATCCGCCTTCCCCGGGAACAAAGGTGTTCCTTGCGGACCCGGACATTCTGGAGCATTTCTTCGGCATGGACATGGCAAAAGGCATGCATCTCGGCAGGCTGGAGTGGCATGATGTTGACGTTAAGCTGGACATGACGAGATTTTTGCACAAGCATCTGGCGATACTCGGAATCTCGGGCAGCGGCAAGAGCCATACGGTTGCCGCTCTCATCGAGGAGCTGTTGGACAGGCCCAAGTCGAGCGGACAGATGGCCGTTATAGTCATCGACACGCACGGCGAGTACATAGGCTTTGCGGAAGATGAAAAATACCGCGACAAGGCGGACGTTGTCCTTGGCAGGGATTTCCGCATAGGCGTGCCGGGCCTTGGAGCATCCATGTTTTCGGAGTTCATCCCATGCATGACCAGCCCGCAGCGCAGGGAGCTCAACCGGCTGCTGGCGCTCGTGAACGAGGAGCAGCGCGGCACGGTTTTCGACCTGAAGGACGTTCTGGCGAAGCTCGACGATGATTCCGTGATAAAGAAGGGCGACACGCGCTCCATCCTCTATACGTATCTCTACGAGCTCGAGAACACCTATCTTTTCGGCGGTTATGACAATCCTAACCTCCAAAAACTGGCAAGGCCGGGACACCTGACCGTGATAGACATCTCGGACATGACGAACCTGCGCGAAAAGCAGATCGTCGTCACCTATCTGGGCCGCAAGCTGTTCGAGGCCAGACGGGCAGGCGCTATTCCGCCGTTCCTTCTGATAGTCGAGGAGGCGCACAACTTCGCACCGGAAGGCACGAGATCGGAGCGCGCGTTCAGCCGTGCGATAATAGAGAAGATGGCGAGGGAGGGCAGGAAGTTCCACGCATGCCTCTGCCTGGTCAGCCAGCGACCTATACACCTCAGCACAACTGCATTGTCGCAGTGCAACACGCATCTGATCATGCGAGTCACGAACCCGTACGACATCGACCACATAGGCCGCTCGGCCGAGGGGCTGTCAGCTGACGTGCTAAAGACCATCTCGAGCCTGCGCGTAGGCGATGCGCTGATCGTCGGGGAGGCCGTCAACTTCCCGCTGTTCCTGCGCGTGCGCCAGAGGAAATCGAAGAAGAGTGAGAAGGGCATACCGCTCGAGGCCGCATGCATGGAATGGGCCGATACCCGCGAGAAGGCCGCTGACGACGCCGCAGCGTTTGTTTAGCTAATTTCTGGAATATTTAACTCGGTTCTAGTGATAAAAAGATAGCTTTATATATTATTAAAACTAATCACTATTTAGTGATGAATATGGGTAATGAACCAACATACCGGTTCGAAGAGACCCACCGGGGCAGTCCCTGGTTGGCGCTGAAATGCGCTGTTGCCGAGAAGGTGCCGAGGCAACCTCAGCCAGACGAATACGTGAGGAAACGGGAGCCTCATCCGATACCTGACTACGACAGCATCCGTATGGATCCCATCTCAAAAAGGGAATTTCTCAACAGCGAGGATGCCATCCAAAAACGCAGAGAACTGATGGGTGTCTCCTGAAATTCGGTGAGCGCATGGAAGAGCAAAAGAAAAGCGGAATCCGGGATATGGCAAATTCGAACAGCACTGATCCAGTGCGAACCATATACACGGAAAAAATTGCTGTCGACAAAGCAACGTACAAAGATGCCGGCATACGCGATCTGGCCAAAGATTAGATTTCAACAGGTGTTCCAATGGGCTACACATTGCTCAATCCAAAGGTCGTGAAGACCATCCAGTCGATAGACGATACGCTGGAAGACACTTATGTTCTAAACGGCGGTATAGCTGTCCAGGCATACCTGGCAGCGGCCGTCGCCAATTCCAACGGCCACAAGGGAGACATATCCCAGATACTCGGGCTGAAGAAGATATTCCGCGAGACGGACGACATAGACATCGTTGTTTCTGACAAGGTGGATGCGTTGTCAAGAATATACAAATCCGAGTTCGGCACGTGGAAAGAGAATACAAACAAGCCCAGGCAAAGGGGAGAGCTCAGGAGCTACGAGCACTTCAACAAATCAAAACCCAGAATCGACCTGTGGATCGGCTACAATGATTTCGACAAACGCATGGTCCAGACCGGTAGAGGGATGACGCTGACATATGAAAACGACGAATTCGAAGTAAGGGTTCCTCCCATCGAATACCTTGTAGCGTTGAAACTGTTCGAGACGAGCCCGGAAAGCCGTCACATGAAGGACATAGCTGTGTTGAAATCTTTCGCCAATGCCGGTCTTTTGAAGGTTGACGAAGCGGCACTGGAAGAGCTGGTGGAACTGAGACACAGAAGCAAAGAGCCCTTCAAGCTCTGGAAAAACTGATTATTGGACATCGGGCCCGGCGACACGCACTATCTTGGTATAGCCGTCCCGCTCTTTTTCGCGTTCCAGGCGGTATAGATAGCCGCTTACGGCTGCCTCGAGTGCCGGATCGTGTGTAATCAGGAAGACCTGCTCCACGAATTCGCCTATGCGGTCGCGCAGCACTGTCGCGAGGTCGTCCACCGCCTTCGCATCCAGGTTGTGCGTGGGCTCGTCCAGCACGAGCCACCTCAGCTGCGGTGCAAGCACGAGCGCGAACGCCATGCGCAAGGCAAGGCAGGCTATTGAACGCTCGCCGCCGCTGGCAACGCCATCGACAGGTATCCAGCCCGTGCTGTCCAGCAGCTGCAAAATGTAATCGCCCTCTTCTATGCCCAGCCTTATGGAGAAGAAGTCCCTGTACGGATAGAGCGCGCCCCAAAGAGACTGCATGGCCTGGTTGACTGCAGTGACGAAGTTCCTGCGCAGCTGTTCCTGGGTAGCGACAAGTGCTGACTCGAGGAGCGCCAGCTGTTCGGTTATTGCGTTGATCCTTTTTACATCATTGATGAACGTCATGAGTTCGGCCTTGCGCTCGGCCAGCATCTTCTGTCTGGCGGATTTTTCGGCGATTATCGCTGCCATGCCTGCGCTGCGCGCAGCTAACGTGCTCTCGAGCGTTATGGCCGACGCCAGTTCCGACTCGGCTGTCCTTATCTCGGACGGCATTATCGGGGGCAAGCGGCGCTTCTCTTCCTTCAACCTTGATATCGTTGCCTCATGCTCCTTCAGCTTTGTCATCTTAGTGATGAGCTCTGACCTGCGGTTCATCAGACCGCGCAGTTTTTCAGCACTGCTGCGCTCGGCCTCGATTGCCTTGTCAGCAACTGCGATGGTCTTCTCAAGCATCCTGATCTCTTTTGTGCGACCGAGTATCTGCTCGTTCAGTTGCTTGGTCGTGACGCGAGCTGTCTTGATTCCGGTCTCGGCGCCGGCCAGTGAAACGAGCCTGTCCTCGAGCTTCGTCGCCTCTCGCAGAGACAGTTCCAAATCCTTTATCGTCGACTTGATTTCGGCGATCTCGTTGGGCAGTTTGGCGAGGTCGGAACGCAACTTTGCTATGGACCGCTCCTTGCGTTCGATTATCTGGGCCTTGTGCTTTTCGGGCAGGTCGGCGTCGCAAACGGGGCATACGTCCTCGGTCGCCTTCAGTTCGGCAAGCCCCTCTTCCATGCTTCCTATGCGTCCTTCTGCTCGTTGTAGCGCCGCATTCCTGCGCTCCAGCTCCGAGCGCTTGTCGTCCAACTGCTGCGCCAACTTTTTCACAGAATGTCGCTTGAGCTCTGCCTTTATCTTTTCCGCCTGATTGATTGAATCGGTAAGTTCTGGTATTCGTTCGTTCTCGAGGAACCTTATCTTTTCCGTTTCTGCGGTGGTCAGCGACTTCAGATTATCAAGATGGCCTCTGTCCGACTCCACACCGGACTTTATTTCAGCTATCCTGTGGTCTGCTGCGCTGAGCCTTTCGGCTATGTCGGTGTCAGAGAGCTCCAAATCCACCGTAAGCTCAACCGATAGCCTGTTTATGTCGTCCTGAGTCGCTCCTTGCAGCGCGATTGCCGAAGAGGTGCGTGCGTCGAGATCGATTATCTGGGCATGGAATTCGCGCAACTTGACGAGCCTTGTCTCAGCTCGTGCTCGGCCTTCCTTTGCAGATACGAGCTGCCTATCGATGGCCTTTGTCTCTGCCATTACCGCATCCAGCTCAGCGTTCAGCCTGTCCAATGCCTGCAGCTCCGGATCTGTGCAGAGCCTATCGGCGGCGTTCTGCCTTTCTTGCGTTGCAGCCTTGGTCTTGTTCATGAGTGCCAGAACCGTCTGGCGGGCCTTCTCGAACTTGTCTATCGACAGCAATTCATCGATGCGTCGCATGCGCTGGCCCTTCGGAATCGTTAGGAACATGTCGAGCTGGTTCTGTTCGGAATAAAGGGCGCGCGTGAAAAGATCGTACTCGATCTTCAGTATTTTTTCTATCTCCTCCGTAACCTTCGTGCTCTGCGGTGCTTCTATCAGGGCGTTGTTCTTGCGAAGCTCGGCGGTTGTCTTTCCCTTCGCCACCGTGCGCTTGACCGCCCACTCGTCACCGTCAATCTCGAACGTGACAACTACCTCTGCGCGCTGCTGAGCCTTGGGCTTCTTCATTATGACGTCCTCGAGCCTGACCTTCTTGCTAGCCAGCGTCGGGAACGTGCCGAAGAGCGCAAAGCAGATTGCATCGAGGATGCTCGTTTTTCCTGCGCCCATGGTGCCGATGAAACAGTTGGTGCCTTCGCTGAACTCGATATCGCTCGACAGGTGCGAGCGCCAGTTCTTGAGTTGCACTTTTGTTATCATGCTATCGCCACACGCCCATTTCGATCGCTGCTTTTCTGAGGAACATGGCGTCCCATCCCATTATCTTACCGGCCTTCAGCAGCTTTTCAAATTCTTTCTTTTCGATGAAACGCAGTTCTTGGAATTCATCATCGCCCGCATTTTTTAGGTCGGGCTTTCCGAGTAATTTGCAACGGTAATAGAACAGCAGGAGACATTTGAACCCGCCCTTGTTGTATTTTGACGCAAAAATCACAGGATTTCTGAGCACCTTAACGCGTGTACCTATCTCTTCCATCGACTCGCGCGAGAGTGCCTGTAAAGGTGTCTCGCCCGCCTTGATTGCACCGCCCGGTGTCTCCCAGTGATCGTTCCTCTCCTCGAACCCCATGAGTATTTTGTTGCCTTTGCTCGCTATCATCCTCGCGGTAACGCGCGTACTCACAAAATCCCTTCTCATTTTTGTACACCTATCAATGCGTTGAAAATGACGTCGGACTGGCCGTCAACAAGCAGCTCGAATATCTCGTCTGCCCTGATGCCGCAACTGGCCTGCTTCAGGTTTTCGGCAAGAAGCTGCATGCCTATCTCCTCTGGAGACATCTTCGTCGCCTTGAGCGCGGCCAGCAGCTCGAGCTGTTCTGCAAAGCCCTCGGCCTGCAATGCCTTGTTGATGTTGATTATCGCCCTGTCCGAGAATCGCTCCTCGATGTCGGCGAAGTTCGGCGGGACGGCGTTCACGGGCAGCGTGCCCTTGACCTTTATCGCCATAATAGGTTTCGGGTCCGCAGCTGGCAGCTTGGCCAGCTCGGCCTCTATCTTCTGCCTTATGTCCGGCTCGAAGCTGAACTCGCGCCAGATTATCTTGCGCTGGCCCAACAGGTTCTGCTTCTCGACGACGGTTCCGTCAAAGAACCATATGGCCTTGGGCTGCTCAGCCTCTATCTTGTGGATGCTAGTCGTGCAGGTGCTGCCCGCAACGAGCAGGTTCGTTCCTCGGAAGCGCTTGCTGTCCGACCAGTGCATATGGCCGAGCACGTAGAGGTCGAAGCCCGAAGGCATGTCCTCGAGCTTGAGCGAAGGCGGCTCGAGCGGAGAATAAATGTAAGGATCGATGGACTGGTGGAGCATCAGGATGTTTATCGCGCCCATCACCGGCCTAGGGTTCCAGTTAACCAGGCAGTCCTTGGCATAGCGTTCGGGCACGCCTGACATGCCATGAATTGCGACCTTCTTGCCAGCGACATCAAAAACGGCTGTCTCGCAGTGTAGGTGCAGCAGATGCCCCGTGTGCTCCAATGCCTGCACGGGATTTATCAGGTGCATTGAACGACGCTCATGCGTGCCATGGATTGCGATAATGGGCGTGCCGCGCAACGGAGGCAAGTCGCGCTTTTCCTTGAGGTTCGCATCAACAAGTTTTGCGCCACTCTCCCAGTCCTGTGCAACGGAAAGCGAACGCGCTACCTTTGCGAACACCTCGGGCTTCGGTATGCGGCTGTCGAACAGATCGCCTGCGATTATGATGAGGTCGGCGCCCTTGCTCTTGGCCATCGCTTCCGTTAGGCCCTTGAAAGCGTCCTCGCCGCGCTCCTCACCCCAGGCATGGCCGCAATGGCAGTCGGAAAAAATCGCAATTCGCATGGCTATCTAATCACACCAAACAGTTTTAACCTTTTCGCTACCATGAGAACTGGGCATGTTTCAGAAAAAGATTTAAGTGGGCAAATAGAAGTTGGTGGTATGTCTGAACAGCTGGGTATGACAACGAAGAAGGACAATTTCGGTGAGTGGTATCTGGAGGTCGTCCAGAAGGCCGGGCTTGCCGACTACACGCCCATCGAGGGCTGCATAGTCTTCATGCCCTACAGCTATGCCATGTGGGAGAACATACAGGCGTGGCTCGACAAGCGCTTCAAGGAGACCGGCCATCGCAACGCGTATTTTCCTCTGTTCATTCCGGAAGGCCTGCTGAAAAAGGAGGCCGAGCACTTCAAGGGCTTCGTGCCCGAAGTGGCCTGGGTGACGCATGGCGGTTCGGGCAAGCTGGGCGAGCGCCTAGCCGTTCGTCCCACATCCGAGACGATAATAAACACCGCCTATTCGAAATGGATACGCTCGTGGCGCGACCTGCCTCTGCTGTTGAACCAGTGGTGCAACATCGTCCGCTGGGAAACGAAAGCGGCCAAGCCTTTCCTGCGCACGAAGGAGTTCCTCTGGCAGGAGGGCCACACGGTGCACGCCACCGAGCCAGAGGCGGAAGAGGAAGCACTGCGGATGCTGGAAATATACAAGATGCTCATGGAGGACCTGCTTGCGGTGCCCGTGATCACAGGCACGAAAAGCGAGCGGGAAAAGTTTGCCGGCGCCAAAACTACGTACACGCTGGAGGCGATAATGCCCGACGGAAAGGCTCTGCAAATGGGTACCACGCACAATCTCGGCCAGCATTTCGCGAAGGCCTTCGACATAACATTCATAGACAAGGACGAACAGCGCAAGCACGCGTGGACAACCAGCTGGGGCGTCAGCACGAGGATGCTGGGCGCTCTGATACTGACACACGGCGATGACAGCGGACTGGTACTGCCTCCGGCCATTGCGCCGCAGCAGTGCGTCATAATTCCCATATTCAAGGAGAATGAAAAAGCGAGAGTCATGGAAGCTGCAAAAGAAATCGCCGATATGCTTACCAAGTCCGGCATCCGCGTCCATGTGGATTCTCGAGAGCAGTACACGCCTGGTTGGAAGTTCAATGAGTGGGAATTGAAAGGCGTGCCTGTCAGGATAGAGATCGGACCGAAGGACATGGCAGCTAACCAGGCCATGATAGTTCGCAGGGACACTGGCAAAAAAACCGCTGTGAAAACTGCCCAGTTGCAGAAAGAAGTGCAAAAATTGGTGAACGAAATACAGAGCGACCTTTTCACGAAAGCGAAAAAATATCTTGACACGCACATATTCGACGCGAAGGACCTTGACGAAATCAAGAAGCTGCTCGAGAAGAAGGGCTTTGTCCGCATCGGCTGGTGCGGTTCGGACAAGTGCGAGGAGAAGCTGACGGAGCAGACGACTGCCACCATCCGCTGCATACCGCAGAAGAAGGAAAGGTTGCCGGCCAAATGCGCGTTATGCGGCAGCCCTGCAAAGGTCGTTGCGTATATTGCAAGGGCTTACTGAGATCGTTGTTCGGTAAGTTCGGGGAGCCTGCCGGAAAGTGCGCAGTCTGCGGCAAACCAGCGAAGGCAACCATCTACATCGGCCGACACTTCTAGGATTTTTTCTTCGGTCGCTTTCTGAATCTCATCCTGTGCATAACTACATAGACGATCGTGAACACCACTAGCACCGTCCCTATCACCATCGCAGCCATCACAGTAATCGCCATCCAGCGCGCGTTGTTCGCCGCCGATACGGCCCTGTCCCAATCGCAACTCAGCAGCGCGTTGTTTGCGATCGTCATTAGCTGTTCGATACTGTCGATGTGAACGATTCCACGCAGTACATTAACCGTCTGGTCGGCCGACTCTATCGCGGCCTTGGCCTGGTCTGGTGTCGAGAGATACTGGCCCGTGTACTTTCCTACAATCGCTACCATTCCTCTTGGTTTTGTGGTGGTGTTAACGCATGTTGTGCCCAAGTCCTTGTCCCCTTGAATAAGGTCTGAACTTACCTCGACCCACTTGTTGTCAAATTCTAGCGCTTTGATGCTGTCCGAATCGAACCGTCCTTCATCCTTGTAGCGCATGCAGAAATATGTCTGGTCCGCTGTCGCGAAGTAGTTGTACGAGACTATGCTCCGCCAGCCGCATTCTAGCGTGCCGTAGGCGTACGGCTCGACGGGCTCGATATCGCATATCTGTGCCGTCCAGTTGTTTTCCGGGAAAAGTAGCATTCCGACTGCTCCGGGTAGGGGCATGGACTGTTGCATGCCACCTTCGAGCAGCACGGTCATGCCTGACGCAGGCACGGTTAGCAGCAGACCGCAGAACGGTCTTACAATTGTGGCCGGCCAGAAGAATTCCGGAGTAGGTGGTAGCGGAACAATCTTCGGTGGTTTTGTTGGTGGCGCACCTGGCGCGAAGCCGCCACCGGCCGATGGCGGGAAGATTGGTGTCGGCAACGTCACGTTGCCAAAGTAGATTTCGCAGGCCTCGCCCACACCCGGATAGCGATCGCTCGGTTCCTGACCGGGATTGTATATCGTCGGGCAGTTGTCACACGCATCTCCTACACCGTCCAAATCCGTGTCGGTCTGGTTGTTCCAGATGCCCGGGCAGTTGTCGCAGTACTGCGTGTAGTTAGGCGACCATATGTCGGTGCGCGTGCCGTCCGTTGCTCCGTCATCGTCGAAGTCCGCACGGTTGCATGACCAGCCCGGACCGGATGAATTGAGATCGTCGCACATGTAGAAAATGCGTCGCTGCGAGACCACGGGCTCGCCGTCGCTATCGGTCGTCGATGTGGTAACATAGTAGACGCCGTCCCTTGGCAGAACGCCCTGCGAGACTGTTATATCTGCTGTGCAGTTCGCGACTGTACCGCTACCGATGTTCGGGAAGTCGTTCTGCCATAGCACATCCGTGTCGTTGGCTATGTAAACCGTGCACGTGCTGTTCCACGTATGGCTGTCGGCTGTCTGGAAGGCCGATGCCACTTTCAACACGCCCAGGTCCTGTGTCGACCACAGTTTGTTCAGGTCATTGATGTACAGCTGCCGTGGCAGCAGGTTCAGCACGACCATCTCTGTTACAGCTGGTCCCGTGTTGTCCGAACTGTCCTTCGGCCATGCGGTTATGTTGTAGACGCCTTCAGTGCTGACAGTATACTGCATGGTGCAGCTGGAAGAGAAGACGGGTGCCGAACCGTTGGCCTGGAACCAGCAACCGCATATGCCCGAGTCGCCCCTGCCAGTATCGTTGGCGATGGCGCGCACGAACCAGCTCTCGCCCAACCTTACAGTCACGTTGTTCGGCGACCACATGGGTTCGACCTCGAACCGTTCGATGACCGGTGGCATATTCTCATATGTCGTGACCGAAATCGTTCCAGTGCCCTGGCCGTGCGAACTCTGCGTGAGTATGGGGAAGGTCTCCGTACTGTACGGGGTGTAAAAAGGGATGAATATGTCGACCGTGAGGTCGAGGCTGCTTATGGGGGTGCTGTTCTCAAGCGTCAGCACGCCATTGGTCCAGTCCTTGCTGAATGACGAGGCCGATGGCCCGGAGAGTACTATCTGGTCGATGGTCACGTTATAAGAGATGTTGTTCGTGGGCCACTGTCCGAGTACCATGACCAGTGAGGCATCTGATATGGGCCTGACATTCTGTAATCTGATGGTAAGGTTTTTAGCGGCGTATTGCGCGGAAGTCCAGTCCGCACGTATGTCGCCTGCTGGTGTGAGAACCAAGCTCGACCATCCGACAACTGGTGTGCAGGGACCGGAATTGAGCGCCGGCGCGCAGCTTCCAACGCCCCAGCAGGCGGCGTCAACGCAATCGATAAAACCGTTACCGTTGTTGTCGCCGTTGTCCGAACACTTGGTCGGCGTGTTCTCTGAACCGCAAACGTAGCCCCCGGGCATGGAGAATCCGTTACAGTTGGAATCCTGGCAGTCCGTCTGGCCGTTCCAATCGTTGTCGAAGTTGTCGGTGCAGTTCGTTTCGGTGCCGTACTCGCAGCGCTGTGCGTCCGTAAGGCTGCCCAGTTCTCCGTTGCAATCGGTGTCGCGACAGTCCGTCCCGCCCGAGCCATATCCGCCCGTGCCGGTATCCATGTCGTCGTTTATTCCGTTCGCGCAGGTATCCCATTTGTAGTTCTCTATTGACGGGCAGGGTCCGCAGCCGTTGAAACGGTGCCAGCAGTCCGTATCGCTGGCGTTGAAGGCGTTCGCGGCGTCCGCGCAGTCCGCACCGCCTCCGGGCAGACCTGCATCGACGTCGTTGTCTTGGCTGTCATCGCAAAGGTTGTAGCTGTAGCCGTAGAAGCCCCACCAATCGAGGTTGAACTCGGTCGCGGAGCAGAACTGGCTCGCGTTCGCCGGGTTGACTACCCACGCGCAGTCCGGATCGTTGCAGTCCTTACCTCCGCTCGGGTTCTGGACGTAGGCCGTGCCGTTCCAGCTCCACATGTCCAGGTCGTTGTCTATCCCGTCAAAGCACTGAGAGGCGTTCAACGTCCCGTCCGGCAGCCTCGCCTCGTTCGAAGGACAGTTCGGCGCACCAGCACAGTCATAATCGTCACAGTCGATACCCGTGCCGTAGCCCGCACTCATGCTTGCATGTACGTATCGATCAAAATCATTATCCGTACCGTCCGAGCACCAACCGAACGACGGGTTCTCAAATGCCGGGCATATTCCGATGCTGTTACCTGCGCGGCCCCAGCAGTTGTTCGTATCGTAGCAGTCCACTGCGCCGTTGGCGTTGTTATCGAAGTTGTCCCAGCAGCTGCTGGCTATGCTCGCGTTCGGCGGCGTATAATATGTTCCCCCCTCAGGGACGTCGCACATAACCTCTTTGGCGCCAAGAACTCCGGATGCATACCACTTCGCGATGCTGCCGTCAGGCAGCAACCAGCCGCCGACCTTCCCGTTGCAATTTGGGTCGGCGCAATCCGTCAGGCCGTTGGCGTTGTTATCGAAGTTGTCCCAGCAGGTGTTCTCCGACAGCTCGCAGCTTATGGAATCGCCGTTGATCGTCCTGCCGATGGCGGTGCCGCTGCAATCGGCATCTGCGCAGTCCACGCCGTCGTTGGTCATGTCGTTGTTAACGCCGTCGTTGCAAGCCTCGTCCGCCGTCTTCTGCGCCCCTGTGATGTAGTGACTGGAATTGTGCAGCAGTGCAGAATCGCTCTCCTGCTCATTCAGCGGCGCTGCGCTGTCGACCCACACCGAGAAGTTCTTGTTTTCGATTGGGCTGCCGATGTACATGTCCAGGTTCATCGGGTATTCAATCTGCGCCGTGCCTGACATGTTAACGGCAATGAACATTTGTAAAAGACCCGAGAACGTCTGGGTGGAGCTCGGGTTGGGCTTTGAACTGGCTATGAACGTATAGAACGGCGGACCATCGGAAGGTGCGAACCACTTGTATGGCAGCGGATTCGATCCGTAGATGGATGTGCCTGCATCGGTCAGATTGTAGGCTGCTGAAGTCGTGTTACGCAGTGTTATGAACGTTATCTCCGGGCTGGGAATGTTCCTTTCGATATAGATTTTGAACCGTCCCGACGGGTTTGCGGCCTGCGTCCATTGTACGGTCGCGCCCCCGACTGTCATGCTGCAAATATTGCCCGCACAGGTCTGGTTCGGCGGTGGCATTGATCCAAGCAACGCCCTGCCCTGTGCAGACGCGCGGAGCATAAAACTCGATTGCGGCGGGTGGCCGCAGCTTGTAAAGAAGACCGTCAGACAGTCCGGGTCGGCGCAATCCGTCAGGCCGTCGCCGTCATTGTCTATGCCGTCGTTGCATATGCCCTCGAAGTTGTGCACTCCGCTGTACTTGTAGATGGAAAAAAGCACGTCGCGTTCTGTTGCATCATTATGGCCGAAGAAGCTGCGAATGCCCGTCTTCCAGCTTATGTAGGCGTTGGCCGCGTCGTTGGACTTCAATATGCCCGAAACGATGAAGTACCATAAATCAGTCTTCACGTGGATGGCCCGCGTGGTGTTGTTGGTATAGTACGGGAGGCCGCTCTTCTCGAGCGAGCAGTTCTCTACGCGCCAGCTGGTCTCGTAGGCGCCGGACGGATCTCCTGACGAGAGCGTATAGCTCAGGTTTTCGGTAATATCCGAGACATCTGAAAGCATTGGCTTCTGCAGCACCAAGAAGTCGCCGTCTGATTTGCGTATGTAACATTTCAGGACATCCGTTGCGTTTGCGCTGAAGTTCTCGAAAACTACGGTGAAATTATTGAGCATGATCGGCTTCGGGTAGATTCCAGAAAGCTCGAAAAGGCCTTCCGGATAGGTGATGTTGCCCCATGGCTGGGGCACGATGACGTTGACTATCACGGTCGTCCATTCCGTTAAATCGCCGTAGACAGCGGCGGCCATCAGAATTATCAGAACAGACGCCACGACCGTCAATAGTCTGTTATTGATGCGCATAATACCGCTGATAATCTCGCGTCAAGGCAGTTATATCTTTCTGTTGTGCTGTTTGACCTCGGCGCAGTAATGAAATTATAGTTAAAGGTTAATTTTATATGTTACCTTTAACAGTTATTTGTTGATGCTCCAAGATAGGTCTCTTGCGACAAAAGAAAAGGTTCTGTCAATAGTCCTGGGCAATGCGGACGGCGGTCTGCCCATATCCAAGGTTGCTGAACGGGCGGGCATTTCTGTCGCGACAGCCAGCAAGTTCGTGCACATACTTGCTGCCGAGCGCAAGGTCAAGATCGAACGCTTCGGCGACATGAAACTCGTGCAAGGGACGGGACGATAGCATGAATAAAACGAACTATCTTTTGATTGCTGCCTGTCTACTAGTCGTTCTTTCTTCGACGATGGCGTTCGCTGCGATCGGCCAGACCATGGCGATCCAGGGCAGGCTGACCAATTCAACGGGCAGTTTGTCAACCGGCAGCTTCAATTTCACTTACACCATCTGGAATGCTTCGAGCAGTGGCACGTTATTATGGACTCAGTGGAACGACAACGACACCGACGCGGTCAGCGGCGATTGCCACGGGGCGTGGCAGTCCGTGCAGGAAGGCATCTTCAACCAGTACCTCGGCTCGACAACCGGCTGCCCGCTGAACATATCTTTTGACAGCGAATACTGGCTCGAGCTGACCGTGAACGGCTCCACGCTCACGCCACGTCACAGGATTTCAAGCGCGGCCTACGGCTTCCGTGCCAACATCACCGAGTACCTGGGCGGTGCGATCGAGACAGTCGCGACCAAGAACCTCAACATGGGCAGCAAGAACATCACGACCATCGACTGGCTCAACGGGATAGTCCAGCTTATAACGGGCGGCATAGACCTCTCAAGCAACTTCATCAAGGGCGCGAGCTGGGTCAACGCCACTAACGTAAACGCCAGCAGCAAGGTCTACGCGACCGAGCTCTGCATAGGCACTGACTGCAAGAGCAGCTGGGCAGCCGCTGTGACGCAGTTGCCTGCCGGAAACATTTCCAACGGCACGTTCGGCTCGAACATAGCAGATACGGGCAACTACAAGTTCCCTGCCAACCTGAACGTCAGCGGCAACATCTATGCCATGAACATAACGCTCGGCTCGAGCACCTCGTTCTTTAACGCCACGCATCTGGGCGTCGGAACGGCGAGCCCGATAGGCGGAGTGCTGAACGTCGTCGGCGGTGCGCTGAACATGACGTCCCAGAAGATAATCGGGCTCGCGAACGGCACGACCAGCCAGGATGCCGTGACCTATTCGCAGCTCAAGGATGTCAACACGAGCGCAACCAACACATCGGGTGCGGGCGCGGCGAACCGCACGGCAATCTGGACAGG
>Ga0315289_10001197_pt1 | contig 40697 bp, 35 predicted proteins | sample YL17G11_40_MG_FD_203452 | JGI IMG/M metagenome (GOLD analysis project Ga0315289, IMG submission 203452) | Sediment microbial communities from Yellowstone Lake, YNP, Wyoming, USA - YL17G11_40 | ecosystem: Environmental > Aquatic > Freshwater > Lake > Sediment | place: USA: Wyoming | collected... | reverse complement strand
AATATTGCTTACGACAGCGGTGGCAACGATAGGTCTCTGGGTGTAGCAGTTGATCATTTCGGAAACGCATACGTCACCGGCTGCTCGGGCATTTGGGCAAACCCAGACTACCGAACGATCAAATATACGTGATGCCGTAGAATTATTGCATCATCGAACTCGATTTTTTACAACAGCCCCCGCCATCTCAACGGATAGTACAGTATCATCCCTGAGACGCAAGCGATTGACGTGTACCTCCCTCCTCAACGGCGGGGCTCAAGAGGGACTTGGTTCTGGGCCAAATTCCGAGATACTGGGTACAACTGGACCACAAGTTCAAAAGTTCCGCTTGGATATAGTTGAGCGCATTCCATAAAATTTTGCCACAGTGTGATAATGATAGGGCAATTCTCTAATTTTTTGCCACAACAAGAGCAAACATTCCCCGATCGAGGTTTCTTTTGCCGACAAGATTCCTTCCTTGGCAACGTACCCCTGTTATAACTATTCTATAGGCGCACTTGAACCGAGGTGTTTAAGAACGGGACAAACAGGCAGGTCGTCCGGGATGCCCCCCGCCAGCAGCGCGAGGCCACACAGAACAGCTCCTTCTTGGGACGAATGAGACCAAACCGCGGGTTTCCATGTTTACTCATCATGTGGGTTGTAAAGCCTTTGCGCGCCGCCAGAGGAAAATGCGCGCTTGATTGGGCCACGAACCTATTGACAAATGGCGTTTCTATTTCTTTTTCTTACGCAAGGCGTATCTGTTGCTTTTTACCTTATCTCCGTCCTATCAAGATGGCGATTACCGCGATGATCGACACCACTGCGATTATAATTCCAATCTGGAGCAACGGTAGCTCGCCTCCGCCAAGGCCCGCCATCACCGCGTACTCGCTCAAATGATCGATCTGCACGGAAACAGTATTCGCCGTTGTGTCCACATCCCCACCGACACGCTCCCAACTGCCTCCCGCGCTGGTATGACGATATATGGCCAAACTACCCTCGCTCGCCCCGGCCGGGAGCTCGCTCTCATCGTAGGGCAGGGTAAGAGTAGATGGGGTGGCGAAGGTCGTCCCACTCGGCCCGAGATCAAAAATATGGCTCACCATCTTGTAATTGGAGATGCTCTCGCGAGGCGCTTGCACCACGGTAATGTCCGTGTTTTCAGAGAGGGCATTCTCCGGCACTACCAATAAATTCACCGTGACGTCAAGTTCGATGACGTAGATGACGACGGTACCTCCAGCAGAAGAGATATTTACGATAATCCGGACGGCAGGTATCCCCAACGAAGTCCCGCTGCTCGCCTGGTATAGATTATCGCCAGCGAAGGACGCCATAATCATCACCTGAGGGGTCTCGTCGGTAACCGCCGGGGCCGTATAGACTACATAAACTTGACCCAACGCGTCGGTTGTGCCGCTCGCTGGACTGACGCGTCCAGCGGTCGCTGACCAAGTGATCCGCTTGTTCGGGAGCGGGTTGTTGCCAACCCTCAGCGTTGCCGTCAGGGACTGGACCTGCCCAGAATAGCCGGGGAAAAGGGCGAATCTCGACGGGAAAATCGTCAGAGATGTAACATCCGCTCCACCTATGGCACATTGGGCTGTGCAGCTCGCGCTGTTCTCGACCTCCGTGTTCTCGCTTGAGGTGGCGGTGACTGTTATCGTCGACGAGTCGCCATCTGCCGCGTTATCTGGAATCTCGACGGTGAGCGCGACTTGCTCATCCTCACCCGGGGCTACACCCGTGACCGACGAGGGCAGGAGCGTCAGGCTCCAACCGAGGTTGTCTATCGCGCTCAAGTCATAATCATTCTCGACGTTGCCCGTGTTCGTGACCGTGACGGAGTACCTGAGCGTGCCCCCCGAGATGTTCTCCCGAGAGCTCGGGTAAATCGTCACCTCAACTCCTGGGCGGGGTGACTCGATGGCCCGAGCCACACAATTATCGTTATCCTTCACCATAGAATTAGCCTTTGAGGCAGCGGTGACAGTTATTCTGTGGCTCACGCCCTCCAACGTGCCCTGGGGTATGGTGACGCTCAGCGTGACGTTTTCGGACGCGCCGGGCTCAAGCGGCCCAACCGGGGTCTTGGAAAGGCTGGACGTCCAGTTAGGAACGACGACGTTATCGCTCTTGGCCAAATCATAGGTGTCCGAAACGGTGCCAGTGTTCGTCACAGTTACTGTGTATGTGAGGGTACTTTCTGGTCGGCCGCTCCTAAAATCGGGTGAAATAGAGACCTCGATGTCTAGGGGGTTTACACAGCGCGCGATGCAGTTCACGCTGTCCGTCGCCGCACTATCAGCTCGTGAGGTGGCGGTCACTGTTATTATGTCGCTCGCGCCATCGGCCGTGCCCGCGGGTATGGTGACGCTCAGCGTCGCGGTGCCCGAGGCTCCAACCCCTAGCGTGATAGAATTTTGGGAGAGGCCGGGCGACCAGCTAAGAACGGCATTATCGCTCACGGTCAAGTCATAGGTGTCCTGAACGGTGCCAGTGTTCCTTACCGTGACATTGAATGTGACGGTCCTCCTGCTCACGGCGCTATTCTCGCTTGGTGAGATCGAGACCTCGACACCCGGAATTACTATCTCCGCCTCCAAAATTGCAAGAAACGGATAGCCATTATTTACCGAATAATGAATGCCCCAGATGTTCTGGTTCGCCACATCGCCGTGTGGATTTCCAATGAAGTCCCAAGGAGTAGTCAATCCCACACTCCAGGTGTCATCGGTGTAAGTCCGCACGTTCTTCATGTTCTCCGTCGTCTTCCCTGTCCCCCCATCACTGGTCGATCGTCTTGATGTCTGGGTATCCCAGAAGGAGTTGGACACGGTTTCATCATTCAACCCGACGAGACCGCCAACATAATCACCGCCACCGCTTACAGTTCCTGTGGAATAGCAGTTGGACATGATTCCATAATTAGCCCCGACGAGACCGCCCACATTCATCTCTCCACTAACAGAGCCAGTCGAGTAGGAGTCGGACACGGTTCCAGAATTCATCCCGACAAGACCGCCCACATGATCAATACCACTCACGGAGTCGGTTGAGTAGGAGTCGGACACGGTTCTCGCATTCCATCCGATGAGACCGCCCACAACACCATTACCGCTCACGGAACCAGTCGAATAACAGTTGGACACGGTTCCACTCGCATTCTTCCCGACGAGACCGCCCACAAAATCACTACCAACCACATTCACGTTTTCTATCCCTACGTCCTCCACCACACCTCCGCCCCCGACACACCCGAAAAGACCGACATAAGAACTATCGGGTCTGTTAATATACAGGTTGTAAATCTTGTGTCCGTGCCCGTCGAAACTTCCAGTAAAATTGCTAGCTGAAGTTCCTATCGGCTCGAACCCAGCACCATCATTCCAAGTCTGGGTGGCGGAGGCATCAATATTATCCACGAGTATGTAGCTGGCGCCCAAGTTGTTTTTCATCTCTTGCAGTTGGCTCACATTTGTGATCTTGTATGGGTCTTCGGGGGTTCCAGAACCTCCACCAGAGAAAGCCGCAGTAGCAGGGGCCGTGACCGATACAAATAACATGGCGAGCGAAACCGCAACCGTTATTACCAGCATCGCACTTGGCCCGGCGGCGGTTTTTCCATGCTTCATCTGTTTCCCCGTATTCAAATGACTCCTAATAATCTTAAAACCATCGTTTCTGGAAATACTATTTCTTACGGGCAAGCGTGCACGTTCAACAGTGACGGCACCTACTCCATCTGGGCCATGCGCCTCGACCCATGCCACGCTCTAATCTATTACAACGACGCCGGAAACAACTACCAAGGGATCGTCAGCATCATCGTCGCCATCTGATGTTGATGGAGAAAAAAGACAAATTTTTCGATGCAGCTAAACCCAAGATATGGGTTGAACTCGGACGGCGGGATGTAGAGCACCTCGGCGTATCCCTTCCTAAGGAGTTCCATGTTCAGGCTGACCCACGAGCCGTCCACATTCACGTAGACTATCGCGAGGGTTCGACCATCTATATTTGGCATGGAACAAAGCCCCACGACCGCGGTAGAGATGGTGTGGCTTACAGCGTGGTGGTGGGCTCGTGCAACAACGTCCACGTCACCGGTTACTCGTGTAACGGGGCGAACGAAGACTACCGCACAATAAAGTACTCGCCGTTTTAAGCTCCGGCGCTCTAACTTCCCAAGAACTTTCACGCTGACCATCAACGATTTCTCTCACGACATCAGTAGATCGTGGGTTCAATTCCCATCCCGGGCACCACTCTGATGCCGTTAATCTACCCTTTATTTTTCAATCAGCGTGGGCCATCTCGCAATCCGCGTCCGGTCCGTCAGGCCTCCCTGGCGGCGCGCAAGTTCGTGGAGCCTCGAGCGGGAATATGCTCATCGGTTAAACGCCCTGTTGGGCTTGGGCGTGCGGCGCGCAAAGGGCTTCGGAATAGGCAATTGAGGAGAAAGAAACGCTAGCGTATGCCCATTAAAACCAAACTGAGAAAGCCTAGGATCAACCCAACAATCCCATAGATATATTTGTTTTTTCCGAAGAGAGCTACAAATCCAAATATCACTGCAATAATCCCCGTGATAAGTGATGACAAGAACGTAATCGGTCTTGAGATGGATTCGGAATAGTAAAGAACCGAAAAAAGAAGCGATATTATCCCAGAAATTACGCCCCCCGATCCCGGAGGCGTCCTTTCACCACGGACTATAGTGCCAAGTCTTTTACGTTTCCTTTTCGGCATTATCTATCCCCAATGCTCTAGTTATTTCGTAAGAATAAACCCTGAGCATTTTACCACTTCGATCACTGCCAATCAACCGCGCATTTTCCTCGGGCGGCGCGCAAAGGGCTTTACAACCCACATGATGAGTAAACATGGAAACCCGCGCCGGCCTCAAGTGGTTAGCCTCCAATCAAACATTCGGGCGGTTGATTTGTAAGAATTCGAGGGTTCGAATCCCACCGGGCTCGCCACTAAAAATCAAGCAAAAAAATTAAAAAAGGCGAGCTGAACTAGAACGTCCAGTCGCCTGTATACATGTCATATATCTGTGGGTTCATCTGTGCATGGTATCGCTGTAACACAAAATCATGCGCCAACGGTGCCGCGTACGTGAACGCACTTTCAACAGTGTTGTATGTGCTCAAACCGTTCATGTAATAATAGGTGAACACACCGTTTTGCTGCTTAGAGGTCCCATCGTAGGAATATTGTGTTTCACTGCATGCTGCGGCAATTACGCGCCCGTTTCCCTGAAGATCGTTCATTCCGCCGGAGAAGCAGCTGTCGAACGTGAACGATATCTTCTGGGATCCAAACGTGGAGAACTTCTGCCTCAACTGTCCGTCCAACATTAGATAAAGGTCCGTAGATACTATCGCCTCATCGGTGTACTCATTATCGCCATCGTTATAGCCATCGTACGTGCTGCCATGCCCACTGTAAAAGAACACGACCTCGGAGCTTCCATTTTCCCAATAATTCAACCAGTCTATCGCTGACATTATCGCACTGGCAGTGGCCTTGCTGTCCAATAGGAGCTTTATGTTACCAGCAGGGTACCCCTTGGCCAGAAGGTAGTTGTACATATCCCTCGCGTCATCATCGCAGTATTTCAGGTCATTTTGCGAGCCCCGATAATCAGAGATGCCTATCACAACCGCCCACTTATTCACAGATGGATCTGGCTGTGGCCCTACTGGAGGTTTGCCAGGCTTGTCAGGTTTATCTTTTATCTCCTGGTCTGCCGATCTTTCGTCGTAAACTTCTTTAGGTCCATGATATATTCTCGGTCCTGCTGATGTTTCCGCTGTCGCATACGAAACAGTTGTGGCAATCAAAAGTACTGCAATACCAATGCACACTATTTTGCTTAGGAATTTCGACATTTCTTCCACCTTTTTTATTAACATCAGTATGTGATGCTATAAATATCACGCTATTTTAATCTATGAAACAACAAATCTAGCTGATAACCCCATGCTGTAGCGGTCAAACATTTGAGCGGTTGCGGGCCTCGCGCTGCTGGTGGGATTTCGCATCTCATCGGCGCGCGAAAAGGTCGGGTTCAAATCCCGCCCGGGGCACTCCGCTACAAACTTGGCATATTTTTATAGGGCTGTGCAAATTATATAGTGTAAATACAAATCTGAGGAGGTGAAAAAGTGGCAGCGGCACAACCGGCACCAAGGACAATCCACATCGCAGACTTGCTCCGAATAGAGTTTTTCCTTTTGATCGCTGGATTCATGATTCTATTCGCAGGGGCTGCGATTCCTGACCAAGTGGTAACGCTGATAATCATGGGAATAGTAATGCTAGTCAGTGTGGCGGGTTCCTTCATCAACATCGGTTTTCTGAAGAGATTACTTCCACCTATAGGCGTAGCATCCGTATGCGGAGGTCTATCTTTCATTCTGACGTTAGAAATTTGGATTAGATGGGATATTACTCATTGGACAATGGCGCTAACGCTAGTAGGCGGCGTGATTGCCCTCATGGGAGCTTTTCTAGAATTGGCGAAAGGGGCGTTTGTCGTCAGGCGAGCATAAAAATGATGGGGGCTCAACCCCTCTCCCTTTTTTCTTTTTTATGGGCGTTCAAGCGAGGATCGGCAAGCTGGCGGCGCGCAAAGGGCTTTAAACGCATAACGATTAAATAGGACGGGGTATCAAATGAAAGTCCTCATACAAGGTCTTGGGGAGATCCCAGCCACCGTAGTATTCGCTATTGAGAAAGAAAAACCAGGTATCACTTACATCCTGTGTTCAAAATATCAAATGGAACTCGTCGCGTCCTCGGCCGGTTATACCAAGAAAAACAAAGATGTCATAGAAAAAGCTGCTAAAAAGACCAACACAAAAGTAGTGTTCCAGGAATGCGATGTTTTCGAGCCAAAATCCGTCGGCGAGGCTATAGGCAAAGTAATAAAGAGTATCGCGCCAGGTGACGAAATCGTGATAAACCATACTGGTGGTGCGGCCAACGTCAAACTCCTCCTCGGGGCGAGCGCAATCGTCCTCTCGAAATTTTTGCCAATAAAAATCATCTATGCTCTGAGGTACAAGGGTGGACTAGAAAAATATGTCGATCAGACGAAGGAACTGACCGAAATATTCAAGAACCTCTACGATTTTTTCTAGAAATCCATTGCATCATAGATGTGCTTTGGTAGTCCTGAACATTGTTTATCTAGGTAGTATTTGCTGACCAAGATTTGCGTTTTTGGGGGCTAAAATTTAACCCCCCCGAGATGAAAACCCCAAAAAATACTGGCCGAAATCGTTAGGGATTATCTGCATTTCAATCACTTCTGTTTTAGTTCACTCGATAATTTTGCGAATTCTTTCCATTTTTTCTCAAACGTTTTCATCCTTCCTTGCCTGAAGTCATCATAAAGATCTAAAAGCAAAGTAGAAAGGTGATCAGGTAAAATCCTCGTAACTTCGTTGATGAAGGTTTCTCTTGATGTGTGTCTCATCCCATCTACAGTAACAAAGGCATTTTCCCAGTGTTTCGGGTCGATTTCAGGTAAACTGGACAACATCAAAAGAAGTGGATGCAAGTGAATCTGCAATGTGATATTGATAAACTCTTTTCTTTTTTGAGGATCTTCAATTGTCCTTGCCTTTTTCCCTATTTTCAGTAAATAAGCTAAAAGAAGTGCTAGATTCATTTCTAAAACACTTTGTAATATCGGATTTTTTAATTCTACAGGAATTTTTACCGTCATGATTCTTTCGAAGTAAGGATAAATTTCCTCTAGCGTTTCCTTAACACCAAAAAGTTTATCTTTTGTAATTAGCTTGTAGTAAATTTCCGCTCTTTTGGCGGCTGGAATAGTCTCCTTTATAGTTTGGGAAAAATCTTCCAGCGTTCTCAAATATGAATAAAACGTGTTCGGGCTGATCCCTTGATCCAAGGCCTTTTCCTTGAGTTCTTTTGCTCGGATGCGAGATCCATCTTTTGGGAATAGTTCTAAAATTTCGTCTAACTTGCTTGAACTCGACCATGTCTTTGGTCTCCCTCTAGATTTTTTCGGTCTAAGGTCGCTCTTGGTAGTTTTTATCATTTACTGTACCTGAATGTATATTTTTCAGTACCTAATAAAAAGGCACTAGTTTACCTTGTTTTGATGAATACGCAAAAAAATTGTGATTTCAGGAAAACATCAAAAAGTTAAGTTGAATTTTAACCCCCCAAAACCCCAAGGCGGCGCGCAAAGGGCTTCAAATCCCGCCCGGGGCACCACTCTGATGCCGTTAATTTATCCCCCTATTTTTTGGTTTCAAGAACAAAAGCGAGGATTGGCAAGCTGGCGGGGCAACTGGTTGGGATACGTAGAGGCGGGGCAGACATGACAGCTGATAATGAATGTTTTCGGGATTTCCTGAGGGTTTTACAAAGGTTTACAATTAACAATGGATATACTTTACGGTTCTTTGAAAACTGCATCTTTGGCTTTCTTGTGCTCAGTGATATCTTTGAATACGAGAATTAGTGAGGAGGGTTTCCCTTCCGAATCTTTCATAACCGATGACGTGATGATTACGGGAACCTCCCGACCATCCTTCGTGAAGAGAGTAACGGTTATGGGGCTTGGAGCTTTGCCCTTCATATTGGCCTCTAAGCTCTTCATGACTGTTTTCCGGTCTTCCGGGTTAACATTTTTTTTCGTCAAATCAGCGGCATTTCCCCCGACAATTTCATTTTTTTTATAGCCCATCATTTTTGCATAAGCTGGGTTAATTGAAGTTATTTTTCCATCCATACCGACTAAAACCAGCCCATCGCCCATGGCATCAATAATAGCTGCCTTCTCCCGTGCCGCCTCTGCCTCTATCTCTGCTCTTATTCGCTTCTCCTCCGCCCGCGTTAGCCTGGTGATGTCCTTGACGAAAGCAGAGAGGCCCTCCTTAGTGGGGCAAGCACTGATTTCTAAAAAGTACTCCCTGTCTTTTAGATGATACCTACTCACGAAAGCCTTGGACCGTTGCTTTTTTAAAACATCTTGGTAAATGTTTATTGCTCCTCTTGTTTCTTCGCTATCTGGAAAAATGTCTTTGATATGCTTTCCAATTACATCCTTCTCTAAAATTCCTGTAAGTTTTTCAGATGCGTTATTCCAATAAGTACATTTTAGGTCTTTGTCCATGGCAAAGAAGGGATCAGTGATACTGTAGACAAGTTCCTTGTATTTTTCTCTGCTTTCTTTCAGCTCCTCATCCGCCCGCTTGCGCTCGGTGATGTCGTGGAAAATTCCTTGGATAACTTTTTTTCCGCCTAATTCAAGAGTATTTGTGCTTATTACCACAGGGACCCCAGTGCCGTCCTTTTTCATCACAACGGCTTCCACATTAGCGCTACTTCTTCTTACAAAATCTCTAAACGTTTTTTTATGGTATTCTGCGTCTTCGGGTAGGTGCAACATTGATTGATGCATGCCAATGAGTTCATCTCTACTTTTACCGGTTAGTATCTCTGCCATTTTGTTTGCATACAATAATTTTCCAGTTTCTGTGTCGGCTATAAAAACTGCGTCATTGGCGTTCTCAAACAATGTATAATATCTTTTCTCAGACTCTCGGAGTTCTTCCTCCGCCCGCTCGCGCTCGAGGATTTCCTTAAACAGCTTGCGCTTGATCATTTTTGTGTCTATGAACTCCACATCCAATTCCCTTGTCCTTTTTAGCTGTTCTTTGGGCAACCTGCGTCTAATCTCCAGAAGGAACTCGTCGAACATATTAACAGGGATCTTCCCTCCCGCCGCCTCCTTGTGACCCCCCCCAAATCCGCCAAAATTCAATGTGCTCTCCTCGATCAGCGAGGCGAGGTTTACGTCCGATTCCTTATGCTTCCGCAGGCTCAGATAAACGCTGTTCCCCTCCCGACGAGACGCTAGGCCCACGTCTACGTCATCGAAATCGATCAGAATGGTAGCAGCTGAGCCTATGGCCTTAAACGGGGGGTCCCTTACGAGCATCACGTGCTCACAAACCTTCTCAGCTTTCTCTTTCACGTACTTCGCCAGTGTCCTCTGCCGCCGTATAATGTAATCTGCCTCTTCGCCCATGATGGACATCTGATAGGGCCATTTGCCTTGGACGAGTTCTTCGACCACTCCCAGTTTAAACGAGTCCTTGGCCACCATCAAGGCCCATTCCAAAAACAATGCTTCTGGATAGACTCTCCTCTCGCCGTACTTTTTAATTAGCACCTGCATCTGAGGAGTTTTCTCTGCATAGTCTCCTACTGCCCCTAACACTGCGATGAAATCATAAGAAGCGTCAGGCTTGAAGAACTTCCGTGCGAGCTCGGAAGTGCTAGTACCCGTTTTGTGCACAATCTTGTTACAAGCTAGGCTCCTTTCGGCCAATTCTGGGGGGCGAATGTGATGGTCGATGTAGATAATGCTAGAGGTCTTGGATAGCTTTTGGAACGCCGCCCGCGCCTCAGCTTCTTTTGGAGTAGCTATCCCCAGGTCTAAAATAATGACGCAATCGTGTTTAGACAGGGAGTCCAACCTTGATACGAAGTCTTGGGGGTTTGTAAACTCAACTTCTGCTTTGGGATAAGAAGTCTTCGTTATCGCCGCCGCGCATATACCGTCAACATCCCCGTGTGTTAAAATCACCGCATTTTTGGGAGGTGTCACTTGTCATCACCACATCTTGGAGTTTTTCTGTTTGTATTTAGCTCTTTGCTCATGCAAAACTTGGACTTTGCAATATAACCAAGTTATCCGAACATTACCTTTGACTTGGGCGCCGCCTTCGCCACGGCCGTCACCTTCGCGACAAGCCCGGTGGCGCGCAAAGGCTTTCAAATCCCGCCCGGGGCACCACCCTGATGCCGTTAATTTATCCCATATTTTTTCTTTTCCTTATAGGCGTTCAAGCGAGGATCGGCGAGCTGGCAGGGCGACCAGATTATGGCCCTTGTTTTAGAGGTAAGCCTCGAGCGGGAATCGAACCCGCGACCTCGTCCTTACCAAGGACGCGCTCTACCGGCTGAGCTATCGAGGCCCAACAAAAAATCGTTTGTCTTGACTAAAAAATGTGTCGACCTACTGCCCAGTTTTGGCCTCTTCCAGCCTTCTCCTTATCTGAGGCGGCAGCTCCTTGGCCTTCTCATAAGCGACGCGCAGTTCCTTCATCACATTTTGAAGCACAGCTTGTGTTGGTGCGACAATCTTTCTGCGTTTGGTTCGATCTTTCTCGTACGCAACCTCTTCAAACCTGACGGTGTGGATGTCCCAGACATAGTCGCCGATGAGGACGACCGCGATGAAAATTCGCTTGCTCTCTGGGTCCTCGAAGTGCTTCTCCGTGAGCATCAAAGTATAGGAAACGAACCAATCGAACTCCTTCTCGAGTATACCCAAAAACTTCGGGGCGTCGACGCTTTTACCCAACAGGTCGATTTCCATGAAAACCACAACTGACTCTTGGCGGGCCATAATTTAAGCCTATTTCACAATAATTATCTTGGGTGTGCCGATGCCGAGAAAAATGTTGTATTTGCGGGTAGATGATGTGTTAAAAAAGCTGCTCGCGGGCGAACTTACGTTGGACGAGGCGAGGCGCAAATTGTCCGCAATCAACGTGAGGCACGTAGGGGAGCTTGCAAGGTTGGACATCGGGCGAGCTTACCGCGTCGGCGTGCCGGAGATGATTTTGGGCGAAGGGAAGCATCCATCTGAAGTGGCAAAGCTCGCGATCAAGTTGGCTAGGGAAAACGGCTATGCGTTGGTCACGCGGGCGGACAAAAGGTGCACTGAAGAAATCAAAAAGAAGCTGCCTCGCGGATTTGCGTCGAGATACAACGATAAAGCACGAGCGATTTTAATCAAACGCAGAAATCATGTCTTCCCAAAGGCGGGTAGGATCGGTGTGCTCGCCGCCGGTACCGCCGACGTGGCAGTCGCCGAGGAGGCTTCTGTCGCCGCTGAGGTGATGGGCTGTGAAGTTATGAAGGCGTACGATGTCGGCATAGCGGGCATCCATCGCCTGTTCAAGCCGCTCGAGCACATGCTTAGGAAAGGCGTCTCCGCGCTCGTCGTCGTGGCCGGCATGGAGGGGGCGCTGCCATCGGTCGTGGCCAGCCTCGTGGACGTCCCAGTGATAGGCGTCCCAACTTCTGTGGGTTATGGTGTCGGGACAAAAGGTGTGGCCGCCCTCATGACGATGCTTCAGACATGCTCGCCGAAGGTAGTTGTGGTGAACATCGACAACGGCTTGGGGGCGGGCATCTTCGCTGGTATGATAGCTAGGTCAAAAGCTTCTTGATTTTTTCTTCAGAAATTGGGCCCTTCCTCAATATCTTCAGCTTTCGCGTTGTAGCGTCCACGACGGTAGATGGCACGCCGAGCTTGCATTTGCCGGCGTCCAATGCTATGTCAACTTTTCCACCCAGCTGCTCGAGAGCTTCCTTTACTGTGAGAGGCGCGGGTTTTCCGGAGAGGTTGGCGGAGGTGGAGGTGATTGGTCCACCAACGAAATCGATGAGTTTCAGCGCGACGGGATGATCTGGGACTCTTAGCCCAACTTTTCCTGTACCGGCTGTTATGAGTTTTGAAACATTCGGTTTTACTTTCACAATTATCATGAGCGGGCCAGGCAAGAACTTGAAGAGCACTTCAGCTGCGGGAGTTAGCTCGGCAATCTGACGGGCCATGTCGATCGAATTCACGGCGATTGGGATGGGCTTTTCAGCTTTCCTGCCTTTGAGCGCAAAAATTTTTTCGACAGCTTTATTGGAGCTAGCATCGGCCCCAAGTCCATAAACAGTTTCAGTTGGGTATACGACGAGGCCACCAGCTCGTATCGCTGAAGCTGCCTCCGCTATCACGTCAGCACTCGGCGCGTTCGGCTTAACTTCTAATATTTTTACCATTTCATCATCTGGTGCGGGGGGCAGGATTCGGACCTGCGAAAGCCCTATGGCTACAGGATCTTAAGTCCTGCCCTTTTGACCAGGCTCAGGCACCCCCGCAATAAAAACTTCTCCAAGCAGAGCAATAAAACTAGCGCCCTCTCTTATAGGATTTCCTGTAGACAGAGCGGTACTTCTTGGGCTTCTTCCGCATCTTTTTTTCGAGCTCTTCCTCAGTTAGTTCTTTGGCCATGCTATCACGTGGTGCCCCGGGCGGGATTTGAACCCGCGTCGCAGCCTCGAGAGGGCTGTATGATTGACCGGTCTACACTACCGGGGCACCAGTGCTACTTTGTTTTCCCTACCTTTTATTTTTAGACTCTGCACATATACCGCGCTAGCCAGGACAAAAGAACCGATTTAACCCCTAGCGCTTAAATCACCACTGGAAACCCGCGGTTCGGCCTCATTCGTACCAAAAGTGAGCTGTTCTGTGGGCCTCGCGCTGCTGGCGGGGTTCCATATCCCACAAGCCGCGCGAAAAGGTCGGGTTCAAATCCCCCCCTGCACCACTTTGGTGTCGTTAACTTACTCCTTCTTTTGAAAGGTAACGGGCTCGAAGGTACCCACACCCAAAAGGGTTCGGGTTCAAGGCAAAAACGCGGTTTTTTGGCCCAGTTGAGGGTTCAATCAGGTGATTTCTAATTTGGAACAGCTCAGCATAAGTTTTAAATAAGCCCCCCAACCAAGAGCTATATGGATCGAGGAGAAAAGGATGTTTGAACACATTTCAAGGTTTGCGAACTTGAAGAGGCGGCTTTTGGTAATAGCGTTAATCACGATGATGCTCAGCGTCCCAATCGCCGCGTTTTCGACCAGTCTCGCTAGCGGGACCGTCAGCAGTTTTCCGTATAATCAAGGGTTCGAAACTGGACCGGCGAATGCGGTAATAAACGAAGCTAATTGGGGCAGTAACCAGTGGTATTATAAAGCGTCACAAAAACATAGTGGAAGCCTTTCAGCAGGCGCAGCTATCGACACGAAAGGAGACGACACCAGAAGGCTCTTTGTGAACGTCAATTTCTCGGGCAAGTCGTGCACCAGCATAAGTTACTATTATAGAATTACCTCGGTGGACAACCACAGCAGAATGATGCGACTCATCGGCTCAAATAATGGCGGCAACACTTGGTTTGTTTTGAGGGACTGGACCGACATTACAAATGTCACAAGTTGGACACAGTTCTCCGCCAACCAGAACCTTTCCAATTTCTACAATCAATCGAACTGCTACATCAAAATCCAAGCAAAAGTAATTGGATTCCCATCTGGGCAGAGCCCGAACCAGCGAACGCTCTACGTCGACGATTTTTGTATAACAGTCGGCCTCGCTCCAACTCTCACCAATGGATACGTGAATCCAACTTCTGGAGTAACAAGCACGCTCTTCGCATTCTTTGTCACCTACAAGGACAGTGATGGCGATCCTCCCAGCTTTATCAAGGTCTACATTGATGGGTCCGCCAAGGCTATGACAAAAATTAGCGGCGACTATTCAAGCGGTGCTCTATATCAATATACAACCACTCTGAGTGCAGGATCGCACACATACTACTTTGAGACGAGCGACGGGCAGGCGACAGCTAGGCTGCCGACGAGCGGGAGCTATAACGGGCCGAGTGTGATAGGGGGACATGTTGTAATATTGATTGAAAAAAATGTAAAAGACAGACTTTCTCGTTTAACACAATACACAAATTTAATCAAAAGTCTTTATGGGATGGATATCATAATTGATGATTCTCAAGTTTGGAGTCAAACTACACCTCAGGCTATTCGCGCCCATTTGAAAGATTTTTATCAAACATATAACATTGAAGGCGCAATCATGGCGGGTAAAATCCCATGTCCTACTTGGAAATATACGAATAATTATGGATTTTCGTTCTACAACATCGCCCCACTTTATTATGAAGATTTTGATATGGTTTGGAATGATCTCGATGGTGATGGATGTTTTGAACAAAAGGTTATAGACCCAAATAATCCGACGGAAATTTGGACGGCGTGGTGGGTCCCGCCAGTGGTTGGAAATGACGCGTCAACTATTGCAAATGAGTTGGATATTTTTCTTGGGAAAGCGATTAATTTTCACAATGGGAATTATGGATCAAACGGTTTTATAGGGTCTATTGCTGACTTTTCATACGCTATTAACGATTGGAAAAATATAATCATAAACTCTGGGGCTTTTACTAATCAAGATATTTCCACCTACATTTATGATGGTTCAGATTTTCAAACTAGTTGGTCGCAGAGATATTGGAGGTATTGTCATATTATCTCACATGGTGCACCAGATGGATTTTATTATGGGAACGGACCTTTCTATCAGGTTTACGACTATCTCCACCAAGACCAAGAAGGAATTGGAGCGGCAATTGTAACAACTTCAGGTTGCTCATTGGGGAACATTAGAGGTGGATTGGAAGAACCCAATTTTGGAAGTTCGATTGCTTTACAAATGATTTTCAACGCGCAAGGTCCAACAATCGCTTTTTATGGTTCTGTTACTTCACAATCAACTGGACTTTATGCAAATTTTCATGAACCCCTTCTTAGAGGACTTGAAACAGATTATTTTGCCAAAGGTTTCTATGATTTGCGCAATTCAAATATAGTTTGGGGCAGTGACAACTACATGTTCAGAACTATCGATGATAAGGCATTGGTAGGGGATCCTTTTGCAAGTTTTCGTAAACTGGTAGAACCACTGCAGATAACCGTTGAGGGCGTGCCAGACAGTGTCGGCCAATGCCAATGGATCACCGCAACTCTGAGATCGAATAAGGGTTTCAGTAACGTCGAGATTTGGGGCGCCGGACCGCCATACACAACATGGTACAAAATAGGCGAAACCCCTCTCAGCGGCAGCAGCCCGTGGTCCATATATTTCCAAGTTCCGTGGGTGGAAGAAGGGCAGTACAGACTCAAGTTCCGCGCGTTCAGCCCTAACCAGAAAGCAATATTACTAAAAGACGTCTTTGTCAACTCCCCAATAAAAGATGTTAGCGTGCCGACATACCTTTACCAAAGCCAGCATTACACCGCGGTCATGACTACGTGGGGCGGCATAGGCATCGACAGGGTTCATATTTATGTCCGAGGATCGGGCACATCCAACCCGTGGTTATGCATATACGATCAAGGTGTCGGCGGAGGCACAGGTCCGTTCTCACTTACTTTCCAAGTACCTCGTTTCGTGAACGGGGGTGCCGTGAGAGAGGGATATTACGATTTCCTGTTCCGCGCACAGGACATATCAGGTAGATGGGACCAGCTTGAGAAGGATGGAATCACCATCGATGACGACATCCCGGCGGTCATCATCAATCCGCAATTGACGTGGTGGGTAGGAAGCGATGGAGTGGCGTACGTCAGAGTCTGCGCCACCTTCGACGAACCGGTCAACGCGTACGAATGGCATCTCAACGGGCCGGGTAGCTTCGACCCGAGTGGCTCGGGTACCATCTCTGAGACAAAGTCAGTTGACACGACAATCAGGATAGACCCGGCAGGTGGTTACCCACGGGGGGAATATTATTTCTGGGCCACATTCAGGGACACTGGCTATAACTGGACCACAAGTCCAACTGTGCAGCTCAACCCCTACACAATAAAAGATGTTACCTTGCCGACGACATACCTTTACCAAAGCCAGCAATACACCGCAACCCTGTACACATGGGGCTTCATAGGCGTCTCCGAGATCCAGATCTTGGTCCGAGGATCGGGCACATCCAACCCGTGGTTATGCATATACGATCAAGGTGTCGGCGGAGGCACAGGTCCGTTCTCACTTACTTTCCAAGTACCTCGTTTCGTGAACGGGGGTTTCGTGAGGGAGGGATCTTATGATTTCCTGTTCAGCGTACGTAACACATCAGATAAATGGGACCAAATGGTGAAGTACGGGATCACCATCGATGACGACATCCCAGCGGTCATCACTTCTGGGGGACTGACGTGGTGGGTAGGGAGTGATGGAGCGGCGTACGCCAGAATCTGCGTCACTTCCGATGAACCGGTCAACGCGTACGGATGGTGCGTCGATGGGCCCGGTTTCGACCCGAGTAGCTCGGGCACCATCTCTGAGACAAAGTCAATTGACGTGACCATCAGGATAGATCCACCAGCGGGTGGCTACCCGAGGGGGCAATATTATTTCTGGGGCAGTATCAAAGACACCGGGAACAATTGGACAAGTCGAGTTGTAGAGCTTAACCCCTACACAATAAAAGATGTTACCTTGCCGACGACATACCTTTACCAAAGCCAGCAATACACCGCAACCCTGTACACATGGGGCTTCATAGGCGTCTCCGAGATCCAGATCTGGGTCCGAGGATCGGGTACCTCCAACCCGTGGGTATGCATATACGATCAAGGTGTCGGCGGAGGCACAGGTCCGTTTCAATTGACTTTCCAACCGCCCCGTTTCATGAACGGGGGTTTCGTGAGGGAGGGATCTTATGATTTCCTGTTCAGCGTACGTAACACATCAGATAAATGGGACCAAATGGTGAAGTACGGGATCACCATCGATGACGACATCCCAGCGGTCATCACTTCTGGGGGACTGACGTGGTGGGTAGGGAGTGATGGAGCGGCGTACGCCAGAATCTGCGTCACTTCCGATGAACCGGTCAACGCGTACGGATGGTGCGTCGATGGGCCCGGTTTCGACCCGAGTAGCTCGGGCACCATCTCTGAGACAAAGTCAATTGACGTGACCATCAGGATAGATCCACCAGCGGGTGGCTACCCGAGGGGGCAATATTATTTCTGGGGCAGTATCAAAGACACCGGGAACAATTGGACAAGTCGAGTTGTAGAGCTTAACCCCTACACAATAAAAGATGTTACCTTGCCGACGACATACCTTTACCAAAGCCAGCAATACACCGCAACCCTGTACACATGGGGCTTCATAGGCGTCTCCGAGATCCAGATCTGGGTCCGAGGATCGGGTACCTCCAACCCGTGGGTATGCATATACGATCAAGGTGTCGGCGGAGGCACAGGTCCGTTTCAATTGACTTTCCAACCGCCCCGTTTCATGAACGGGGGTTTCGTGAGGGAGGGATCTTATGATTTCCTGTTCAGCGTACGTAACACATCAGGTAGATGGGACCAGATGGTGAAGTATGGAATCACCATCGATGACGACATCCCGGCGGACCTCGACACGAACAATTCTCACGTGAGCCATCATTCGAGCGGCGCATGGCCTAATCTTAATTTATACGTCGATCTCCATGCCGAGTTCAACGAACCTGTCAACGCGTCTGAATGGTATCTCGAGGGGCCGAATGGTTTCTATAGGAGCGGTTCTAACTCCTTCAACGAGGCGAAAGTGGTTGACGCAACCATCTGGATAGAGCCAAACCCAGGTGATAGCTACCCGAGCGGACTCTATATTTTCCATTTCAGATTCAAAGACACGGGGAACAACTGGAACCCATGGACGGGCGTTCCGCTTTAAACCTTAATGAGACGGTATCCTCGTCACCGTTTCTGGAAATACTATCTCCCCGTATGCAAAGTGTTCAACCCTGACACCACCTACTATATCTGGGCCGCGCGCCTCGACTTCACCCGCGCTCTAATTTCTTACCAAGATGCCACTACTAAAGAAGGGCGCCTCCGCGTCGCTTACATCTATTGATGTTGGCGGAGAACATCAAGACGTAATTTTTTGATGCAGCTAAACCCAAGTATATGGGTTGAACTCGGACGGCGGGATGTAGAGCACCTCGGCGTAGCCCCTCCTGAGGAGTTCCCTGTTCAGGTTGACCCACGAGCCGTCCACATTCACGTAGACTGTCGCGAGGGTTCGGCCTCATTCGTACCAAGAAAGAGCTGTTCTGCGGGCCGCACGCCGCTCCTGATGTGGGAGCCATGCTCTCATTTCAGCCCCGGCGGCGCGCAAAGGTTTCTTAATTTCCCCACGGTTTTAAGCCTTGAAAATCCGAGTAGCATCAATGCCCCACTACCGGGGCACTGTTTAATTGTTCGCTCACGCACGTAAAAAGTTTCGAGTCAATGGCGGGCCCGGTGGGATTTGAACCCACGATCGACAGCTTAGGACGCTGCCGCCCTATCCAGGCTGGGCCACGGGCCCATATGTAGATTGTCGCGCGGATTTATGAGGATACGCTATTTTGGTTGTATAGTCTAGTGTTCAATTGAAGCACCAAAAGTGGCATGAGAAAAAATTAGAGGAAGGAGCTTTACGCAAGTTATTTAAATAGCCTGAAACAAGTTTTTGCAGAACAAGGTGATAGTATGGGAAGAGCATTGGGAGCGGTAATCTGCGTTTTGTGTGCTGTCGTGGCTATCGTTGAAATCTACTTTGGTCTTGTGTGTACAGTCATTGATAAAACAGCCCCTCTAGCAATAATATTGCCAGTCGTCATAGGGGTTCTCGTCATTTGTGGACTGGGCTTCTGGCTCGGCTGGATAATGGCCACCACTAAAGAAGTGGCGCCCGCGCCGGTCGAGGTTTCAAAGGAAAAGGAAGCCGAGTAGTAGCGTCAGGGCTACCTAATTTCTCCAACAACTTTCTTTTGCTTTACGCAAAAATAAAGCGATGATTGGCGAGTTGATTTAGCCCCTATTCCCTCTTTTTTTAGGCCCCGCCTCTAAATGTTCTAGTGTTTTATACGTAGACATAATTAATAGGGGCCATTTATCCAGAAAGCTTTTTTAGTGGCTTAAATCACATTTAATCAAAGGTGGAAAAATAGAACAAAAGGGAGTATCTCCCGTAGTGGGCACGATTCTGTTGGTTGCCATAACAGTTGCGTTGGCAGCGGTTGTAGCGATGCTCGTCAGTGGATTGGGTGGAAGAGGAGCTCCCCCGTCTGCGAGGCTTACGGTGACGGCAGCAAATACCAACCCAACCTCAGTTATGATAACAATTTCGCACGAGGGCGGAGATGACTTGATTATTTCAGACCTTGAGGTACAAGCAAGTGACAGTACTGGCGTGATGCACACCGTATCAATGACCACATCAGGAGGCGGGACCGAGAACTTCTGGGAGTATTCAATTTCTACAAACACTTGAGCATCCATAGAGAATGCCCTCCCGTTGTTGGAGCCGGGGGCATAACCATTACTTGTAGGTTCAGCTTTGATGGCTCGTCTTGAACTCATTAGTCAAGTTTTTCTTTACTATCTTGATTCACATTAACTTTCCACAATTGATTTAACCCGCCTGGTACCACCTCGGTATAAAAACCCGCGGTTCGGCCTCATTCGTCCAAAGAAGGAGCTGTTCTGTGGGCTCGCGCCGCCGGTGTTCCACGTTCCAAGCACAAGCCGCATGGCCGAGTGAACGTGGTGAAGATAGTGCTTTGCTCCTATTTGCTCCTTTTTTTGTAGGGAGAATTAGGTAGCTCGAAGGCTACCGAGTAGCACTATTTTTAAAGCGCGGGCTACTAAGGCAATTGGTGACAGCTTGAATTGGAAGCGATGGCTGATATTTGTCTATCTAGTCGCGTTGATGGCGGTATCACTTTCATATTTGTTACCAACATCAAAATTTCAGGGCCCGACGACTTCGGATGCCGGCTGGTTTTTTGGGCTGACTGAGGAAATAGTCAACAACAACGGCATGGAGGACAGATACATGCTCTCCCACCCGCCGCAGGGACAGTCCACCGGCGTATCTGTTCAGGGACAGCCAGTGATAGCGGCGATGTTATACAAGGGCCTCAGCGCCATCAATCCAAACATCACGGTTGAAGACGTGGCACGCTACCTGCCGCCAATTTTCTTCATATTGATGATCATCCCCGTCTTCCTCATCGGGCGCGAGCTCTTCGGAGACATCGGTGGCTGTGCAGCCGCCTTCTTCCTGTCGATCATGGCGTGTGCACCAGGGACCACCTCACCGGTATATTGGGCGAAGGTTGGGGCTTTCGACCACGATGTGTTAGATATCATGCTCGCGGCGTGGACGATCTTCCTCACCATAAAGTTGTTCAAGGCGCCGCGCGAGTCGATCCTCAAATTTTCTATTATAGGGGGTTTGGTTTACGGTGTCCTTGGATTTGTCTGGGGTGGTGGTTATCTCTACTTGGCTGTGATAATCTTCGCCGCGCTCATCTCGGTCATCCTCAACGAAAGCTTCACCCATAAGCGAGGAGGCTGGGGGTTAAAGGCGATTTGGGATAGCATATGTAGAAATTCACAGCTAATATTTGGCACCTCGGTCATGTTGAGCGTTGCCCCATTCGTCATTTGGCTCATCGGCGGCGGCTCCAATATCCCCCTAATGTTGGCATTTGCAGCTATCGCAGCATTCGTGCTAGCAGGAAGGTATTTCGGAATTAAAGGGATGATTGTTGTGATAGCTGTGGCATGTGTTGGAGTATTTTTTGTGAGAACATCTTTGATCGGTTTCGTTTCTGGGTCCCTAGAGTTTATCGGTCTCGGGACGCCGAGCGTCACGATACCAAAATATGCAAGCGAGATGACTCCAGTTGGAGCATGGGGCGACGCGCTCTCGGGATATTATGGGGCAATGCCGAAAGGCGTCATCAACCCCATCAACAACATTACCACGGGAGATTGTGGAGCGATCTTGCTCACTACAATAGTGTTTTTGCTCGTGGCTGTTGCGTTGATAAAAATAATTTACACGAGGAAGCGCGGGGAACTGTTGATGATGCCGTGGCTGGTCGTGTTAGTACTACTCGCCAATGCCCAATCACGTTTTCTCAGGCAGTGGTGGCCGTTGCTAGCGATATTGGCCGGGGTAGGGGCGGCATCGATAGTAATCGGACTCAAACGTCTCTCCATCTCATCATTTGGACCATCTATCGAAGCCGTAAATCCAATCCGCAGACCCGTCGCGATCGCTCTCATCATTTGTCTGGTCGCCACTCCGTATATCATAAATGCGCGTGCTCAGGCCGAGAATACCGGTCCGCCGATAGGTGATACCTTACAGGAGGGGATAGTGGATGCGGCGCTTTGGGCCAAAGAAAATACGCCCGATAACTCTATATTCGCAATCCAGTGGTCATACGGGCACCTCTTCACCGCCACAGCTAGGAGACCTTCGGTGGTGGACGGCACCGAGACCACCGGGTTCGAGGGAGAGTGGGAAAACACCGCGACCATCCGCCCACCTGACTACATCTACCGCGTGGTAGATCATGAAGCCCAAGAGATTGGTGGCAGACGGCCCGACGTTCAGCGGCTTGTTTCGGAGGTGGGCGAAGACGAGTTTCGACAAATTATCAACACATATCGAGACAACTACAACTGCAAGATCGATTATGTAATCTTTGACGCGAGTGGATACTCTTACGGGAGAGATTGGCTGAATTGGACGCCAGCAAACATGTTGCTGAGCGCAGTACGCAAAGCAACACTCCAGTCGCCATGGAGTAGCGAAGCACAAGGCTACGTTTTCAATTTCGGCGAAAATCGGGAAAACGTCGTACTGGACACACAGACTATGCAGGTTTATCTCAGAACCGGCGATTTATCCGAGACCCTAGACGGTTACGCAGTTTTTACTTTAAACGCAGAGGGAACAAATATATCTAATTTTAGCGGATTTAATCCACCATCATCGACTCCCGATTTCCCCGAGTCATTGTTGATATTTCTTGATGAAAACAGCCAGATAGCGGGCGCTTGGCTCGTTGAGTCTGTTTCGGCCGAAATATCTGCGCTCCCCACTCCGATGAGCGTACGTATTTTTGAGGGGGACGTAGGGGACATCAGTTACCTGCGAATCGCATACACAAGTTCAAATGGTTGGATCAAAGTGGTTCAAATCAATTACGTGCCGTCGTTAACATCGCCTGTTGATCGTGCGCGTATAAACGACAACACTCCAACTTTCAATTGGTCCTCTGCAATAGGCGCGGAGAAGTATGAGCTTTGGGTCGACAACAATCCAGACTTCTCTTCTCCAGAAGTACTCGAGAACATAGCAGGCAACACGCACACTTCGACCTCTGCTCTCGTCGACGGCACATACTATTGGAAGGTTAGGGCACTCGGTGCTGAAAACGAGGAGCTCGGATGGGCATCGACGTGGACATTTACGATAGATACGGTGCAGCCAGCCGCTCCAATGTTAGTATCTCCAGAAGATAATCAAATCGACAATGTTATGACCAAGACGTTCACGTGGGCACAACCAGAACCAGATGCAACATACCGCCTGCAGATAAGCACCACCGCTTCATTTGACCAGCCATATTTCTATGACAATAGTTCGATTGTAGAGAACTCGTACTCGTTCATATTCACAGCTGGCGGCACATACTACTGGCGGGTTCGCGCGATGGATGTAGCTGGCAACTGGGGTGCTTGGTCGGAGAACTCCAAGCTCACCATCACCGCGCCACCTGGGGCACCACAGCTAAATACACCGGAGAATGAAGCGTGCTTGAGTGAAAATACTTTAATTTTGGAATGGGTGGCTGGATTCTACGCTGACAATCATCGTTTGTTGGTCGACAACGATCCGGACTTCTCATCGCCAGAGGTGGACAACCTCTTCGGACTTGAGGAGGCATGGATGGTAGGCCCACTAGCTGATGATAATTATTATTGGAAGGTGGTCGGGATAAACGCGTGGGGAGAAAATTCGTCGCCGGTGTGGATGTTCACCGTTGACACGACGCCACCGAGTGCGCCCGCGCTCGTCTCGCCAACGAACGGGCTGCATGTGGAAGACACGCCCGTCTTCGATTGGTCCGACGTCGCTGATGCAAAAAGCTATGAAATACTGGTGGACAACGACGCGGACTTTTCGTCCCCAGAGATTCAAGTGGGCGATATTTCTCTCAGCACATACACTCCAATAACTCTAGGAAACGGAACCTACAGTTGGAAGGTCCGGGCACACGACAACGTGGGCAACGCTGGGTTGTTCTCTCCGGCTTGGACATTCATAGTGGAAAACGTGGCGGGATGATAAAATGCAGAGACCACGGGGAACGCGCGACTTGGTTGGAGAAGAACTGGTGGGCATACGCCGCGTCACGCGAGTAATGAGTGACATGTTCAAGCGCTACGGCTACGTCGAAGTCGAAACGCCGATTTTCGAGCATCTAGAGCTGTTCGAGAAAAAAAGCGGGGTGAACGTTGTAAAGCAGCTCTACGCTTTCAAGGACAAGTCTGGGCGGTGGCTGGCTCTTAGACCCGAGCTGACTGCGCCAGTTGTGCGTCTATACATCGAGCAGCTCAAGGCCGAGCCGAAGCCGCTGAAGCTCTTCTACTTCGGCAACTGCTTCCGCTACGAGGAGCCGCAGGCGAAGAGATGGCGACAGTTCCTGCAGGCCGGATTGGAACTGATTGGCTCGGCAAAACCTGAGGCGGACGCCGAGGTCATCGCCCTAGCATATCATGCAATTCGCGAGCTTGGGCTCAAAAACTTCGAGTTAAGAATCGGCCACATAAAAGTGTTGAGGGAAGTCCTGGCGCATGCGGGCGTGAAAAATGAAGTCCAAGATCCGATCATGCGCGCCATTGACAGCAAGGATGAAGCGCGACTAGACGATGAGTTGAACAAAGCCTCTGTGAAAGAAATGGATAAAAAGATGTTGAAGACGTTGGTGAAGTTGCGGGGCAGCGATGCGATCGAAAAAGCCGAGAAAGCAGTCACACATATATCGAAGGCCAAGGCCGCGGTCGAAAACTTGTGGGAGATACTAGACTATCTAAAAATTTTGGGGGTCGAAGAGTTCAACGTTGATTTCGGCATAGCTCGCGGGCTGGAGTACTACACAGATCTCGTCTTCGAACTTTACGTGGGGGATGTGCAGATAGGAGGAGGCGGGAGGTACGATGAATTGATATCGCTGCTCGGCGGAGAACCGTGCCCGGCGGTGGGCGTAGGGTTCGGCATCGATAGAATCGCCGCCGCCTTGCTCGCCCAAGGGAAAAAGCCTCAAGCGGAAACCCTCGATTGCATGCTCCTGCCAGCCGGTGAAAAGACGTTGCCAAAGTGTTTGGAGATAGCTCAGGAGCTGCGCGGAGCAGGCTTGCGCGTGGACGTCGATCTGATGGGGCGAACTCTGGCAAAGGCGATATCTTACGCGAACTCGAGAAAAGCAAAGTATGCTGTAATCGTTGGCCCGAAAGAACTCGCCGCAAAAAAGGTAACGATTCGTGATATGAGCACTGGAGAACAAGCGGAAATCGCCGAAAAAGACATTTTGGACAAGCTGCGCTCAGCATGATCAGAATTTGTATCCGTGCTTCTCGAACATCCTCTTTAATAATAGGGCGTCCTGCTCCAGTACAGGGCTTTCTGAAATCATCGTGATGTCTATTTTTCTCTTCAAAATTTCTTTGACCAGTGGTTCATAGTCTGGCTTCTTCGCGTCGAGTGGCAGGTGGCGTCTTTCGTTCCCCAATCCTGATTTAGCGACGGTACACTCGGCGCACGTTGCGTGAGTGTGTAGATGTTTCAGTTTCAACGGCGCCAACTGGTCGAATATTTTTCCATAGTCCTCCTGCCCCTTGAAAATCCCAAGGTATCTGCAGTTGATGTGCGCCCAATCTACGACAGGCACGCAATTCTTGACTTCCCTACAAACTGAAATTATCTCGCCGATTGTCCCAAAGGTCGATTGCTTCCCCATCGTTTCTAACCCGAGGTTGACATCCTTAATCCCACTCGATGTCATCTCGTCTACCATCTCGGCGCATGCCCGCTTGACGGCATCCAGTGCATCGTCTTGGGAGAGCTTACCGTAAAAAGCGGCGTGGAACACTGCGACATCGGCGTGCATGAAATGGGCCCGTTCTACTGAATCGAGTATCCTCTTCTTCGAAGCCTTGAGTTTCTCTTTCTCCCGCGAGCACAAGTTCACGAAGTATGGACAGTGAACAGATAGACGAACGTCAAGCTTTCCAGCGAGCTCTCCGACCTGCCGCGCCATCTCGTTTCCCATGCCAACGTGCCGCACGAACTCGCACTCGAGGGCGTTCAGCTTAAGCTTGGCTGTGCATTCGATGCCGGCCAGAGTGGTTCGCTCCTCGCATGAGATTGGAACTCCAGCTGGCCCAAGATATATCAAATGTTCACCAAAACACACTTATTTGGCCAGAAAAAAAGCTATTGCGGCGATGCTATGCTGAGTGGACTCAGGGACAAGGTCGACACTGCACTCGAGCCGGTGGCCAAGGCGTTCGCCCGCGCGGGGTTCACGCCAAACGTGCTAACTTGTATCGGGTTCGTGGTGAGCTTGCTTGCAGGAATACTTTTTGCTTACGGTTTGCCACGCTTCGCTGCGATCGCACTGCTTGTGTGTGGATTCTTTGACATGATCGACGGTGCAGTCGCGCGCTTTACAGGCAAAGTGACCGCTTTCGGAGGGGTTCTTGATTCCGTCGTGGACCGCTTTACGGAGGCAGCGATAATTATCGGGATCGTATATAGTGTGACGCCGGAGCTGGGGCAATGGGGCTGGCCAGCTGGTGTTTTGGCGTTAGTGGGAGGTTTCATGGTGAGTTATACCCGTGCCCGTGCCGAAGCGGCTGGGACTGGAAAGTTAGATGTCGGTTTCGCTGAACGGGCCGAGCGCATGCTGATCTTCGCGATATTCGCGCTGGTCGAACGAACTGGGTATGCGCTGATTTTGGTGGCGATCTTTTCGTACATCACAGTGATTTACAGGCTTGTTGTCGCCTACCGCCGCCTGCGCTAGGATTTCTTTACAAGCTTCCCATAAAGCTCTTTGAAATAGCCATCTGCCTCTTCAGATAGTTCCTTTCCTTTCTTAGTGATCTTGTAATACTTTCGCGCCGGCCTGCCTCGCTGCTCCTTCCACTCCGCCGTAACGTGACCCCCGCGCTGGAGCTTGTAGAGCACGATATAACATGTGACCATCGGCGGCTTCCACCCAAACTTCTTCTCCATCTGCTCCCTGAGCTCGTACGCGTACATCTGCCTCTCTTGGAGCAATTTCAGGATATAGGGCCAAAGCAGCTCTACCGTTGTCTTGCGTTTTAACCGCCGCATAGCCAAAGATGACACCAAATCCCACTCGACCGCAACCCTTATAAGTTTTAATTTTGAAGTATTTCAGAATTGGATATATATCACAAATATAAGGAGGAGAAATCGTGGGGAAAGTAAATGTTGCGATAGTTGGCGTGGGGAACTGCGCTTCCTCGCTCGTGCAGGGTATAGAATATTACAAAAACGCACGTGAGGGCAAGTTCGTTCCAGGCCTTATGCACGTAAACTTCGGCGGATACCATATCCATGATGTCAATTTTGTAGCCGCTTTCGATATCGACGCGAACAAGGTGGGAAAGGATCTCGCCGAGGCGATATTCACCCCGCCCAACTGCACAATCAAATTCAGCGATGTGCCCAAGCTGGGGGTAGAAGTGATGAAGGGGTCAGTGCTTGATGGGCTGGGCAAGTACCTGAAGCCAGTCGTGCCAGTAGATAGGACACAGAAGGAAGCGAATGTCAAAAAAGTGTTGAAGGATTCCGGCGCCGACATATTGGTGAGCTATCTACCGGTCGGGAGCTACGAGGCTTCCCGTTATTATGCACAGCATGCGATAGACGCGGGTTGCGGCTACGTGAACTGCATCCCGGAATTCATAGTATCTGGGAAGGACTGGGGGAAGAAGTTTGAAGATGCGGGTCTCCCGTGCGCTGGCGATGATATAAAATCGCAAGTTGGTGCCACCATTTTGCACAGGACGCTCGCGAGGCTTCTGCTGGACCGCGGCGTCAAGCTCGAGGAAAGCTACCAACTCAACATCGGTGGAAATACGGACTTCCTCAACATGATTGAGGAGGAACGCTTGAGCTCCAAGCGCATCAGCAAGACCGAGGCGGTGTCGAGCCAGATACCATATGAGGTGCCGCTGCGCATAGGGCCGAGCGACTACGTCTCGTTCCTGAAGGACAACAAGGTCTGTTACATCTTCATGAAGGGTAAGAAGTTCGGCGACATTCCGCTGACGATCGACGTGAAACTATCGGTGGAGGACTCGCCCAATAGCGCCGGAGTCGTAATCGATGCTCTGAGAGCAGTGAAGCTGGCGCTCGACCGCGGCATCGCTGGGCCGCTCGTCGGAATCTCAGCATACTTCTTTAAACATCCACCGACCCAAATGCCAGATGTTGATGCTAAGAAAGCCGTCGAGGATTTCATAGCGGGAAGGAGGGAGAGATGATGGATTTTGATATTATCGTCGTGGGGCACGTTTCGATCGACGTGAACATTATGCCGTGGGGAGTCATAGAGAACGCACTTGGTGGAGCACCCACGTATGCTGGCTTCGCGCTTGCAGCTCTGAAGAAAAACGCAGGTATAGTGGCGAAGGTTGGGTCTGATTTTCCGGATAAATTCCCGCCACTCTACAGCAAATTTGGGCTGGATACGGAAGGCATCTTGATAGCTGGCGAAGACACGACCACGTTCGAGAACACGTATGACGAGGCTGGCAACCGCAAGCAGGCATGCACGCACGTGGCACCCAAGATATCGCCGGACGACATCCCGTACGCATACCAAGATGCTGGCGGCTTCTACATCTCGCCAATCGCGGATGAGATAACGCCCGATGTCCTGAAAGCGATAAAGAAGGACACCAATTTGGTGATGTTCGACCCACAGGGGATATTCAGGGAAATAGGCGCGAGTGGTGAAGTCAGACTAAAGGCGTGCGAAGACCTCGGAGAGTTCCTAAGGTATGTGGATATCGTCAAAGTTGGTAAGGACGAGGCAGGAGCCCTCAAAGGCGACGCCGAGGAAGGTTTGCGAAAGCTTGCCGAGCTCGGCCCGAAGGTAGCGATTCTAACCCAAGGGGAGAAGGGTTGTCTGGTTTTCGCCGACGGAAAGTTGAGCGAAGTCAATGCGCTGAAAGTGGATGCAAAAGACCTCACAGGCGCAGGCGATGTGTTCGGTGCGGCCTTCCTCGTGAAATATTTGGAGTCTCGCGACGCCATCGAAGCTGCGCAGTTCGCGAACGCTGCTGCGGCCCTAAAAATAAGATACAAGGGGCCGACCGGATTCCCATCCGACAAGGAAATTTCTGAGGCGATCAGTAAGTCTTAGCTATGAGCACGCGGCTCTTCGCCCGCTTGGAACATATCGGGCAGATGCCGGAAGCTTGCTTGCCCTCCAGCTCCTGACCCAAAATTTCCAAGCCAGTTTGCTCCTTGAGCGTCTGGCCGCAGGCCTCATGCTCGCACCATGGAATGCGGACCACGCCGCCTTTTTTCTCGATGATTTGCTTGATACTCTTGACATCGGATGCGTCATGTATCATCCCATTGAAAAGTTTCCACACCCGGGCGCGCATGTCTCCGTTTATCTCGTCGAGCAGCTGCCTCACCTTGACCCTGATCGCCGTCCTCTGCATCGTCTGCTTATCACCAGTATCCCGTCTGACTGCGACGACCTGCTCCTTCTTCACGTCCTCTGGCCCTATCTCCAGCCTGAGCGGCACGCCGTGGCGCTCCCAGTCGTAGAACTTCTTCCCTGGCCTGATGTCGCGCGCATCCAAGTGCGCTCTGATGCCGATGGAATTTAGCTCGTTAACAACACTCTCAGCAATCTGTTGGACAGGGACCTCCTCTTTGAATGGAATCGGAATGACGACCACTTGTATGGGCGCCACGGATGGCGGTATGCACAGTCCGTGGTCGTCGCCGTGCACCATCATGACGGCCGCGATGACCCGCTCTGATATACCGTAGCATGTCTGATACACAAAGTCGTGCTTGCCATCGGGCGTCTCAAACTTGAGATCGTAGACTTTTGCGAAATTTTGGCCGAGGTTGTGTATCGTGCCGATTTGAAGGGTCTTCATATCTGGCGTGAGCGTGTCGAAGGCAAACGAGTACTTTGCCCCTGCGAACGTGTCCCACGGCGGTCGCTTCGTGACGACGTACGGCACGCCAAGTTCGTAGAAGAAGCACTTGTAGATTTCGACGGCTTTTTTTACCTGCTGCTCAGCCTCTTCCCAGCTCTTGTGTGCGGTGTGGGCTTCTTTGAATGTCGTAACCTCGCGCAGGCGCATCATCGGCTTCGTCATCTTCGTCTCGTAGCGGAAGATGTTGACTATCTGATATACTTTGATAGGCAGGTCGGCATGCGACCGTATCCATTTCGCGAACATCGGGTAGATGGAGGTCTCGCTCGTCGGGCGCAGTGCGAGCTTCACGTCCAACTTGTCCCGACCACCGTGCGTGACCCAGTACACTTCTCCCTCAAAGCCGCGGATGTGCTCGGCCTCCTTCTTGAAGATGTCCTCCGGGATGAGCAACGGGAAGAGAACTTCTTGATGCCCAGAATCGTTCAACATACGTTTTATTATATCAAAAACGGAATTGCGCAGCTTCAACCCATACGGCAGCCAGACGTAGAGCCCCTTCACTGGGTAGCGGGTGTCCATGATGTCCGCATCTCGCAGCATCTGGTTGAACCATCCGCTGAATTCCTTCTGCCACTTCTCGCGTTTCATAAATCCACCTTTGAGATAGTTATCAAACACAAACTTAAATGTTTATTTTTGTAAGCAATTCACATCCTCTCTTAGTGACAAGCACCATGTCCTCCCACCGCGCACCTCCAACTCCCCTGACGTAGGCGCCCGGTTCGACCGTCGTTACCATGCCGCTCTGCAGTATCTCCGTTGATCTCGGCGACAAGCTCGGCGGTTCATGTACGTCGAGCCCAACGCCGTGTCCAGTGCTGTGCAAGTAGAACCTCGCGTACCCTGCGAGCGAGGCTACCTTTCTTGCCGCTGCATCCACATCGCTCGCGCGGACACCGTCTCTGACTCGAGCGAGTGCTGCCTTTTGTGAGCGTTTTATCGTTTCGACCAGTTTCAATTGTTTTCTCGTCGGAGATAGCGCGAAAGTTCTGGTCATGTCAGAAACATATCCTCTGTATCTGGCGCCAAGGTCCACGACGACCAACTCACCGTCGCGCAAGCATTTTTTTGTCGCCATAGCGTGCGGGAGCCAAGAGTGTTTTCCTGATGCAACGATCGTGTCGAACGGTATGCCATCGGACCCAGCTTTTCTCATCTCATACTCAACCTCGGCCGCGATCTCCAACTCCGTTCGTCCCTTTGCTATAAGCTCGGCTGCTCGCTTCACGCCGAGCGAGGCGAGCGCAGCAGATTTTTTCAGGCAGGCAATTTCCTGTGTAGATTTTATCATGCGCATTTCGGCGATGAGATTTGGCATCTCCCTGTAGTTGGCGTCGTGATAGTTTCGCATCTTGCGCAGTTGGTCGCGCCTCAAAGCGTCAAAACCTATCTCGCGCGCGTTGAGTTCGTGAAGGCGCTCAGCTATCACCAACCATAGTTCTCCGAAGCGAACCTTCTCACCTGAGCGCAGCGGAACTCGATGCGGAGAATAAGCTACAACGTCTTTTATCGCACTCTCTCCCTTTGCCCTGTCAAACTCTAGGCGGCTGCATATGAGCGTCTGTTCCTTGCTCGAGGTGATCACAGCAATAGACGCAGTTGTTCCGGATAGGTAATACGCATTTCTGACAGCGACAAACGCGTCCAGCCCCATCGCGGCGAGTTTGGCCCTCATTTTTTTAGCTCGTTCGAGCATGATATCAAACCGAGTTGGGGCATGAAGTTAAAAGTTTTGCCGCACATCAGTCATTGATGGCAGAACGAAAACTTGACCTCAGGCGCCGCTACGATTTGACGGCGGACATCTATGATGGACGTTACACTAGCATCCAGTGGGAAAAATATGAAGTCGTGAAAAAGTATTTGCCAAAACGTGCTGCGCGCATCTTGGATTTGGGCTGTGGAACCGGGATGTTTTTAAGAGAACTAGCTAGGCGGGGCAAACTCGTCGTTGGAATCGATTCATCCGCGAAGATGTTGGGCATCGCTCGAAAACGTACATGTGGGGCATCGCTTGTGTGTGCGGACGCAGATCATCTTCCGTTCAATGATAGACGTTTCGATGTGGTGGTATCTGTCACGCTGTTGCAGAACGTGCCGGAGCCGGTTGCAACGATGAAGGAGATAGCCAGAGTTTTGAAGTCGGGGGGTGTCGCGATCGTGACTAGCCTCAAACACAAACACAGCCCGGAAAAACTTGCGGATTGGGCTAGCTCCGTTGGTCTGAAGCCTATCATCGCGGAGGAGATATCCGACAGTGAGGACATCATATGTGTAGCGAGCCTTAAATCGTGCGGTCCGTAAAATCAAGTGGTGATATCATGAAGGTTGGATTCATTGGAGCAGGACGGATGGGCTCAGCGCTCGTCAGGAGTTTCCTCGACGCAGGCGCCCTGAAAGCGCGAGACGTCGTGGCCAGCGATAAGGACGAGAGCAAGCTCAGGGCGCTGGCTGGATTGGGCATGGTCGTGACGTCAGATAACAGAAAAATTGCGAAAAAAGCGGGCACGATATTTCTCACCGTGAAGCCGGGAGAGGTTTCAAAGGTGCTGGATGAGATAAAAAATTTAGTAGACGGAAAGTTGGTCATCTCGATAGCAGCGGGTATTCCAATTAAACTCATCGAGGGCAAGCTCGGATCCAGGGTCAGGGTTGTCAGGGTGATGCCGAACATGCCGTGCGCAGTTGGTGAAGGAGCCACCGCATATTGCCTAGGAAAAAACGCTAGCAAAAGGGATGAGGAAGTCGTAAAAAAACTCTTCGGCTCGGTAGGCATCGCAGTCGAACTTGATGAAGGATATATCGACGCGGCGACTGGATTGAGCGGAAGCGGCCCGGCCTATTTCTACTTGATCATCAAGGCGCTGGCGGATGCTGGGGTCGAGGAAGGGCTGCCGAGGGATGTGGCAGAAAAGCTGGCAGCGCAGACGGCGAAGGGCGCCGGAGCGATGGTGTTGAAGAGCGGAAAAACTCCTGACGAGCTCATCGACATGGTCCGCTCGCCCGGGGGCACCACAGCCGAGGGGCTCAAGGCGATGGAGGAGCGGAAGGTAGCTGAGGCCATGATTGAGGTCGTGAGGGCCGCGACCAAAAAGGCGAGAGAGCTGGCCAGATGAAGTTCAAGAGGGTTGCCGTCGGTGGGACTTTCGACCGCCTGCACGACGGCCACATGGAGATTTTGGCGATAGCTTTCGAAATTGGCGAGCGCGTGGTGATCGGGATAGTCTCGGATGAGATGGAGCTCAGGAAAGACTCTGCAGGTATAGCTCCCCTCGAGGTGCGCATGCGCTCGCTCTTGGAGATGCTCAAGCTCAGAGGGTGGATCGAGCGTGCGGAGATGACCATAATATCAAATCCATTTGGCCCAGCTGTAAGCGATGTTGCGCTCCAAGCCATCGTCGTCAGCCCAGAAACTAGGGCGAGGGCGGAGGAGCTGAACAAACTTAGGACATCGAATGGGCTCGCGGCGCTCGAGATAGTGGAGATACCTTTCGTGCTCGCGGAGGACGGGTCACCGATATCCTCGGTAAGAGTCATGTACGGAGAAATCGACGTGCACGGCAAGCTGCTGAAGCGGTACACGGATTGAGTTTTGTATCCCAAAAAGGAAGATTTATAAATAAAGTAAGATTAGTCTTACTTGGTGAAAGATATGACGTTGGCCGTAACCAAGACTTCGGTCAAGGGGCAGTTGGTGATCCCGCAGAAGATAAGGCAGGAGCTAGGGATAAAGGATGGGCAATTGATGATTGTTTACTCGGCCGGTGATAGGATCATTTTGAAAAAAGTAAAAGAGCCAGAACCTGGCTTGTTTTCGATGTTGGCCGAGCCTATTAGGGCAAAAGTCAAGGAACGAAAGATAACTCGAAGAGATGTTGAGCGTGCGATCAGAGAAGTTCGTGGGCGTGCGAGATGAAATCCGTAAAGGTAGTGGCGGATACGAACGTTATCGTTTCCGCACTGTTTTGGAGAGGAAATGCGTCAAAAATTATTGATTTAGTGGAAAAAGGAAAGATAAAATTATTTACATCAGTTGCGCTTTTAGACGAGTTGAAAAAAGTCCTAGGGTATGAGAGATTTGGTTTGGGTGAAAAGACAGTTGATGATAATGTTAAATATATTTTGACAATCTCCGAAATCAGTTCACCAAAACGCAGACTCAAAATAATCCGTGAAGATCCAGCCGATGACAAGGTACTAGAATGCGCTTTAGAAGGAAAGGTAAGATACATCGTTTCAGGGGATATGCATCTGTTGCGATTGAGGAAGTTTAGGGGAATAAGGATAATACGCGCTAAAGAACTTCTGAACATCCTTAATGTTTAATCGTGATTATCCTCGTAAACACCTCCACCAAAAATCACACTTTTCAATCGTTCAGGAACAACACAAAAAGCAACTTTTAAACTTTGGCAGACTTTGTTTATCTAAGGTGGAAAATGCATCCTTCGCACGACATCCGCGGCTCCAAGGGCGTCGAGCTGGCGAACCAAAGGATAGCCCTTTGCATCACCGGTAGCGTAGCTGCGGTGAAATGCCATGAGCTGGCGCGAGAACTCATGCGCCACGGCGCAGACGTCAGAGTGGTCATGACGCAGGACGCGACGCGGCTGGTAACCCCACAGCTCATGCACTGGGCGACCGGCAATCCAGTCGTTTCAGAGTTGACGGGTAAACTGGAGCATGTGGAGCTGGCGACTTGGGCTGACATCATACTCGTGGCCCCTGCGACGGCGAACACCTTGAGCAAGGTAGCATGTGCGATCGACGATACGCCGGTAACCTCGGTCATCTCCGTCGCGATGGGTTTAGGAAAACTTGTAGCAATGGTGCCAGCGATGCACGGTTCGATGTACTCGCACAAGTTGCTTCAGGATAATCTCAAGCGGCTGAAGGCGGCCGACGTCAATGTGCTCGAGCCGAAGCTTGTGGAGGGCAAGGCAAAGCTGCCCGGCGTCGAGGAAATGACGAACTTCGTGATCGACCTACTCGGCCCGAATGACATGGCGGGTGTGCGGGTGCTCATCACAGCTGGCCCCACGATCGAGCACATCGATCCGATCAAATTCATAACAAACAAGAGCTCGGGCAAGATGGGCATAGCCGTGGTGTGCGCTGCGGCCTCTCGCGGGGCCGACGTCACCTTGATTTACGGTCCAGGGTCGGAGGAACCACCAGCAGGCGTGAAAGTGATTCGAGTCAAGACGACCACTGAGATGCGCAAAGCCTTCGTGAATGAGATGAAGAGGCGACCAGATATCGTCGTCTCGACGGCTGCGCCTCAAGATTTCGTCGTGGCAAAAATATCTAAAGAAAAACTCAGACATTACAAACCTTTGAGCCTGAAGCTCGTCCCAGCGCCAAGGGTCGTGGATGGTGCGAGAGAGCTCGCGCCGAAAGCTTTCATCGTCGGATTCAAGGCGGAGCACGACGTCAGCGACAAGCAGTTGAAGGCGGCGGCGGTTGGGAAGCTGCGCGAGGGCAATTTCGACATGGTGATCGCAAACGATGTTTCGAGGCAAGGTGCAGGTTTTGGTGTAGATACAAACGAGGTAGAGATAGTCACCTCCTCTAGCTCCAGACACTTGAAGGCGAGCAAGGCGGATATAGCCGAAATCATCTTGGATGCTGCGATAGAGAAACTTCGGGGAAGCCAGCGATGAAGAAAGCATCGGCGTTCGTGCCTGGCCACATATCTGGATTTTTTCAGGTCTGCGAGGCGAGCGACCCTGAGCGCAAGGGCTCCCGCAATTGCGGCCCGTGCATCAACGTCGGTGTCACGACGCATGTCGAGGTGCAGCCGGGCGAGCGAACAAACATTAAAATTTTTATCAACGATAAACAGGCACCCGAAGCTCGGACAAGTTTTGTCGCAGCCGAGCAGATATTGCGCGATGCATCAGAACCATCGGATGTTGTCATCAAGCACTACTCGCAGGTTCCGATCGGCGCTGGATACGGCGCGAGCGGCGCTGGCGCGTTCGGTGTGGCGTTAGCCCTACCAAAAGCTTTGGGAGTAACGATTTCAAAAACGGAGGCTGCGAGGGTCGCCCATGTCGCCGAGGTAACATGCGGCACAGGATTGGGTGATGTCGGAGCGCAGATGACCGGTGGCTTGGTGATCGGGATCGAGCCAGGAGCTCCACCGCACGGAAGATGGCAGCGAATCAGTGTTCCAGACAACATAAGGATAGTGTGCGGCACGCTTGGTCCGCTGTTGACGAAAGAACTCCTTCGAGATAAGAAAATATTGGAGCGATCAAAAAAATATGGCGGAATAGCCATCAGGAAGTTGCTGAGTTCTCCAGAAATCAAAAACTTCATGGATGTCTCCAGCGAGTTCGCAGAGTCTATGGGATTGCTTGACGATGACATGCGTGCGCTGATGGAAGCCGCCACGTCAGCCGGAGCGATGGGGGCAAGCATGGTGATGCTAGGCAAAGCTGTCTTCGCACCGGTCGAAAAGGAGAATGTCGCAGCTGTGAAGAAAGCCTTCATGAAGCGACTCTATTCAAGCTCCGTGCTCGTCGTCGGCATCGATGAAGTCGGGGCAAAGCTCATGTGACCACTCCCACGCATGAAGGCGTGGGCTTCCAGCCTCGTCCCTTTTTTCAAGGGATTCATCGCTGGTTGGGGCTGGGTCAACTTCAGCCCATCGGCTCCGAGGCCCTGCCAAAATACTAGAGCCGATATTGATAGCTCCGTTGAAGTCCGCGTTGTAGGTCAGCCCGCAGTCGTAACAGTGGACAACCGACTGTGTCAGCCGCTCGGTGTTTCGGGAACCGCATCGGTGGCACGTTATCGAAGTCCACCGCTCATCGGGTGCCGCGACTTTGATACCTTGTTCTGCGCATTCTTCAATGGTGTAGCGGATTATCCGTCCGTACGCCCATCTCGTCATCAGGCGCCGCAGCTTCCGCTTCCCGTTGTCCCGATAGTTCTCGTACTTGATCCCCTTCGGGTGGCCGATTGCGACGATGCACTCGCTTGATATATCAGCTATCCGCTTCGCCGTCAGGCGATCGTAGTATTCTGCCACGCGCCTGCGCTTGTTCCGCATCCGCTTCAGCGCCCCCCACTTTTTCATCTGTTGCAGTTTCGCCACTTTTTCGTTCAGTTCATTCAATCTGTGGGTTTTCTCCCCATCGCGGATCACGGAGAAGTCTCCTCGGCTCAAAGGTTTGTCGGAACGAAGCAACACGGTCGCCGCGCTCCGCTTCACGCCGAGGTCTACCCCGCGAACCGCTCGCACGGGCTGATCTCGGACTTCGCGTTCGACTTTGACGTGGACATAAAATTTCTTGCCCCGCTTAACGATTTGAAAGGACTTGATCTCGCCGCACTCCAGCAGGTCGAGGTGGTACTTTGCTGGGTTGAGCAAAACAGTTATCCGCTCGCCCCGCTTCAGCGTGGATATTCGAATGACGCGTGGTGAGAGCTTGATTTCGGAGTGCTCCAAGCTCCCAATCCGATCGTCGAACCAGATCGGGATTTTATGTCGAAGCCCGTTCGAGAAAGGCGGCTGCGGCTCGCGCTTCATGAGCTTGCACAACCACCGCTCGTCGCCCGCACGCTGTGCCTGTCTGACCGTTCGCTGCCACTCGCGGTGGAGCTGCCAGTAGCTTCGCCACATCCAGAGCGCGGTGTCGGCGCAGCACTGGACGAAGCCCGCGCTCAGCCCCGCCTGCTTTTGCACCTCCTGCTCAAATTTTCGTTTTCTCAGCCCGCTGCGGGTGCGGATGTCGTTGGCTTCGATGATCCGCGACTAGAGGTGAACGCCGTAGGTGAGCCGCGCTGTCAGGCGGTTCAGGATGTCGAGCTTACGCTTGGTGGTTGCGTAGTGGACTGGGATTTTGACCGTTTTCACGACCTGTATTTGCATCCCTTCAAATGTTCGTTGACAGAAATGTTGATGTATTTTTCGGGGAGGGAGAGGTCGCCGAAAGTAATTTATAAAGTTTACAAAGGGGCGGAATCGGCCTTCGGCACGCGATTCATCCCACGGCTAAAGCTCGTGGGGTTTCTCGCTCGATTCCGTGCTAAAATTTTTCTTCGTGTACTATTTCGCTCAACGGAATGCGCTGCGGCGCGTTCGGCTTCTCCGCGGGCTTGCCTATCGGGATGATAGCGACTGGCCTCACGCCACTCGGCGCGTCGACGACTTCGGCTGCCTCTCTCTCGTCGAAGGCGCCTATCCAGCACGTCGCGTAACCGAGCGCGTACGCCGCCAAGTGAATGTTTTGCGCAGCAGCCGCAGTGTCTTGGATGCAATATAGATCAGCGCCACGCTCACCGTACCTACTCGATGTCCTAGCCATGTTAGCGCAGATTACGAGGACCACTGGAGCATCGATGATGAAATCCTGCCCGCGCGCCGCTTGTGCCAGCCTCTGCTTGATTGCCTCATCTTTTACCACGACGATTTCGAGCGGTTGACGATTTCCCGCACTCGGTGCCCACCTCGCAGCTTCCAAAATCTTTTCGAGGTCATCATTTTTTATCGCATCTCTCTTGAAAGTGCGCACGCTCCTGCGCCCATTTATCGCGTCGAAAACATCCATAATTACCGAGCAGTTTTAAGTGTGTGCAAGTTAAAAATGTTGGGATGAAATGACGCATGAGTTGGAGTGGATAGCCCAAAAGGCGGCTGGGATACTTCAGGACAAGGTGACGTCGGCCCCGCTGACGAAGCAAGACGTCGAACTTGCGCTCGATGTCTTCGCCATTCCGAGATTGAGGAAACTAAATGAATTAGACACCGAGCAAAAATTCAAGCAAGCGCTGGACGAGATACGGACCGCGCTCGGAGAGCAAGCGGTAAAACTCAACATGGAATATTGGAAAAAAGGAGAACTCTGATTATTTTTTTTCGTTTATCGCCACAAGAAAAATATCAGCCAAGCGAAAATCGCGATACTGACAGCCGTAACTGTGAAGCAGCCAGCGGCCCAGCTCTTGGCCTGAGCTTTCGCGCATATGTAGCCGAAGAGGGCGCCGCCTGCAGCTATGAGAAGTAGAACTAATCCTACCACAATCTTGATGATCCACTGCCACCACTCCATCGTCCCACACATTTGAGATGAACGCCAAGGTTATATAAACTTGAAGAAGAAAGATGGAACGAGATGCCATGAAAGTTACAATCTTAACGCTTGGTTTTCATCCGCGCCCGCTTGAGCACATCCTCCTGAGCCAGAAGCCAAATGAATGCCACTTGATAGCATCGGATGACGGCTTGAAGTACATTGCGAGTGAGCATGGCTACACCGAACAAAATTCCGTGGTATTAAAATCCGTTGCAAAGAAGGTTAGGTGCAAGCTCGACATATATCGCTGCGATCCATTCGACCCAGAGTCCATTGGCGACGCGCTCAGCAAAATCATCAAGAAAATCGATCTCGATGACGATGTGACGATAAATTACAGCGGCGGCACTCAGGCAATGAGCCTCGTGCTCGGCTCTATCGCCGTCATCCTCTCAAGGATAATGCCAGTAAGAGTCTTGTACTCAACTCGCACGCCAGGGGGCAAAGAGAAGATTTACGATCATACCAAAGTGCTGAAGGAGCTTTTCAGAAAACTCGATGAAATCGTCCCCATCGTACCACAGAAGGCGGTTGGGAAACGGCCCGACAAGCTGTGAGAAAAGGATTTTTCGTTAGAGTTTACGCCAAGGTTTAAATAGGTTAGTGGCGTATGTTTTGTAGAGGCAATTGCGTGAGTAGACCGAGGGTAGCTGGGAAGTTAGGCAGAGCTTTGGTACTAGCGGTTTTATTGGGTTCGCTATTGCTATCGTTTTCAGTTTCTCAAGTTAAAGCAGGGGGAGAGACGGTGCGGACAACCGACTCCACCTACGCTACGGTGAAGACAAGTTTCATGCAGGGTGAAACGGTTTATGCGACGGGCATCGGATACAACCCGGGGCATGGAAATGGAGCTGAGAAAGGAAAGTGGTACATGGAGTTCTTCTACGGCACAACCTTAAAGTACACTTCACCCTGGATAACTGCCACATCGACGGGGGACATCACATACGGCCAGGCACTAAGCCCAACCGATCCTACTGGCACATGGACCATCAAGGTGTACTGCGCGGAACACAATCACCTACACGGTTCCACCACATTCACAGTAACTCCGTATGTACCACCAACTTGCTCAGTTACATTCGACGCCGTGGCTGCGTCACCTCTTCCAGACGTTGCAGGAACCACAGTGATTGTTACAGGTACGATAGGTGGCGTTCCCTTCACGGTCACCAACGCCGAACTTTCAAAGACCTTCACCGGAATAGCCTCTGGCACAACCGTGTCTTACTCTTACAACTCGCCTATACCCAGCACCATAACGGGGAAGCAGCACCGCTGGCTCTCAACCAGTGGCACGGGAAGCGCATCTGGACAAACAGGCCAATCCGGTTCCTTCAGCTTGACGTCAAACTCGACAGTGACAGCTACGTACAAGACTCAGTACACTCTCACAATGGATACAAACTTCGGCACGACATCGCCATCAGCAGGCGATACCTGGGAAAACGCTGGTACTGTTGTTGACATATCTGCGACTCCGCCGGTTGCTGGGGCGGGCGAGAATTACGTCTTTAACGGATGGATGGGGACAGGCAGCGGCTCTTACACAGGGTCGAACCAGTCTACCTCCGTCACAATGAGCGGTCCGATCATCGAGAACGCGTCGTGGACGCGCAGGTACACTCTCACAATGGATACAAACTTCGGCACGGCATCGCCATCAGCAGGCGATACCTGGGAAAACGCTGGTACTGTTGTTGACATATCTGCGACTCCGCCGGTTGCTGGGGCGGGCGAGAATTACGTCTTTAACGGATGGATGGGGACAGGCAGCGGCTC
>Ga0315289_10001196_pt1 | contig 40698 bp, 35 predicted proteins | sample YL17G11_40_MG_FD_203452 | JGI IMG/M metagenome (GOLD analysis project Ga0315289, IMG submission 203452) | Sediment microbial communities from Yellowstone Lake, YNP, Wyoming, USA - YL17G11_40 | ecosystem: Environmental > Aquatic > Freshwater > Lake > Sediment | place: USA: Wyoming | collected... | reverse complement strand
TGGCCACCGCGGCCGCTTCGCGCGGGAAGACCTCCCACTCGTCCATGTTGGGCAGGATGTAATCCGGACGCAGGCCCTTTTCCTCCGCCATGCCGGCCAGTGCCAGCGCGGCGGCGATGCACATCGGGTCGGTGATCGTCGTGGCGCGCACATCGAGCGTGCCGCGGAAGATGCCTGGGAACCCGCACGAGTTGTTGACCTGGTTGGGGAAGTCCGAACGGCCGGTGGCGACGACCGCCGCTCCGGCGGCCTGCGCCTCCCACGGCCACATCTCCGGCACCGGGTTGGCGCAGCAGAAGACGATCGGGTCGGGCGCCATGCCGCGCACCCAGTCCTCCAGGATGACGTCCGGGCCTGACTTGGACAGGGCGATGAGCACCTCGGCGCCCTGCATCGCCTCGGCGATCCCGCCCTGGCGGTTCTCGCCGTTCGTGATCTGGCACATCTTCCACTTGTCAACGTACTCGGCCTTGCGCATCTCGAGATCCGTGCGGCCCTTGTGCAGGATGCCTTTGCTGTCCACGACCATGCACTTGGCCGGGTCGGCGCCATGGGAGAAGATCAGGCGGGCGCAGGCGACGTTGGAGGCCCCCGAGCCGACGAACGTGATCCGGGTGTCGCCGATCTTGCGGCCGGTGAGCTTCAGGGCGTTGATCAATCCCGCCAACGTGACGGTAGCGGTTCCCTGCTGGTCGTCGTGCCAGATCGGGATTTCCGCCCTGGCCCGCAGGGTATCCAGAATGCGGAAGCACTTGGGATTCGAGATGTCCTCCAGGTTGACCCCGCCGAAGCCCGGCTGAATGAGCATCACCGTCTCGATGATCTTGTCGGGGTCCTTGGTGTCGAGCATGATCGGCCAGGCATCGACGCCGCCCAGGTACTTGTACAGCAGCGCCTTGCCCTCCATCACGGGCAGCCCGGCCTCGGGGCCGATATCGCCCAGGCCGAGGACCCGCGTGCCGTCCGACACGACGGCCACGGTGTTCCACTTGCTGGTGTGTTCATAGGCCAGCTCGACGTCTTCGGCGATCGCCCGGCAGGACGCCGCCACGCCGGGGGTATACCAGATGGCGAAGTCGTTGAAATCGCGCACGCAGCACTTCAGCGCGATCTCGACCTTGCCGCGGTAGAACGGATGCATCACCATCGCATCCGCCGAGGGCTTCTTGGCCTTGGCCAGGAGCGCCTCGACATCGATAGGTGGGACAGGCTTCGGCATAGGGTTGCTCCTTGACGGACGGCCGGGCCATCCGTCGATCTGCAGCGGCTTTCCCCTCACCGCAGCTACAGGCGCAGGTACGAGTCAGTATAGATGACCTTGTTCAGCAACACCTGCACGGACTTCCACACTTCCGCCTGACTCGGGTCCGAATGGTCCACGTCCTCGTGCTGCAGCTCGCCGGTTGCGGCGACGGCTTCGAACAGCTTGAGGTACAGCGCCCCCAGCGGCGTGCGGGCGTCGCGTGCTTCGACGATGTGGATCACCTCCATCAGATCCTTGTCTAGCGGATCGAGGATGGCGGCGTCGAGGCCGGCGCCCATCAGCATCACCATGTACACCCGGTTCAGCAGCGGACGCATCTCGGCCGGCACCTGGTTGGAGACATTGGACAGGCCGACCACGGTCATCGGCGGCGGATCCATCACCATCTTAACCATGCGCACAGTTTCAATCGCATGTGGAACGTACTCCTGGCAGCCGGAAACCGTCAGGATCAGCGGATCGATGAGCAGGTTGGCCATCGGCAGGCCGACTTCCTCGGCGCGCGGGATGAGCTTCTCCATGGCGATCCCGACGCGGGCGTCGGCGCTCACCGGGATACCGCTCTTCTCCATGCATAGGGCGATCAGCTTGGAGCCGTACTTGGCGGCCAGCGGCGGGACATTCGCCAGGCGTTCCTCTTCGGCCGAAGTGGAGTTGATGATGGCGTTTGAGCCGACCTTCTTGAGTCCGGCTTCGATCGCCGCCAGGTTGGTGGTGTCGAACGACAGCGTCATGCCCGGCACCGCCTCCTGCATGACGTCCACCAGCCAGTCGACCACCTCGACCCCTGCCTTCTTCTGCGGGCCGATGTTCAGGTCCAGCACGTTGGCTCCGGCGGCCTGCTGCTTGCGCGCCAGATCGACGAAGAAGGCACCGTCCCGCGCGGCCAGCGCCTCCTTCACGCGGGGCGAGATGATGTGGATGTTCTCCCCGATCTTGTACATGGTCCCCTCCTTGGGGTCAGGATTGGCTCGTGAGTCGGTCGGTCATGGCTTCCACGGCCTTGCAGGCCGGCGAGTCCCCGTCGAGGTGCAGCAAAGGCAGCCCCTGGGCGTCGAGCTGGTTGACGCGCGGATCGGCCGGGATGACGGCCGCCACCTCCAGGTGCGTGGCGTCGATTGCCGCCCGCAGTTCGGGCGTCAGCGCACCGTCCACCCGGTTCACGATCAGCATCGCCTTGTGAACGTTGACCTCGATGTCCTTCGACATCTCGGCGATGCTGGCCGCAGTCCGCAGCCCTCGCAGGCTGGGGTCGGACACGATCAGCAGCAGGTCGACGTCCTTGGTCGTGCGCCGGGCGATGTGCTCCATCCCGGCCTCGTTGTCGATGATGACATACTCATAGCTGCGCCCCAGGTCGTCGATGATCACCCGAAGAAGGTGGTTCACGGCGCAGTAGCAGCCGCGGCCCTCTGGGCGGCCCATGGCCAGCAGGTCCACCTGGTCGCCTTCTTCCAGCGCCATGCGGATCTCGCGTGTCAGGTGGTCATGCCGGCTGATGGAGACACCGAGCTGGCCGGCTTGGGCCGTGTCGAGCATCTCCTCACGGATCTCGCCCGCGGTGGCGGGCATCGGCAGCCCAAGGGCCATATGCAGGTTGGTCGCCGGATCGGCGTCGATGGCCAGCACCGGCTGTGATGTATGGCGCGTCAGGGCACGGATCAGCAGCGCCGCCACCGTGGTCTTGCCCGTGCCGCCCTTCCCGGCCAATGCAATCGTGATCGTCATACCGTTACTCCCATCCGCTTCAAGACTCGCCGAGCCCTCAAGGTCACCCATTTGCTGGGCTTGCCCTTGGCCTCGACGTCACACCACAGCTTACCTTTGTAGGAATACCGCATCGTCCAGCGGCCATCCGCACCGCGCACGCGGAGCAGGTCGTCAGCCGCATGTCGCAGCCGCGGGTCGTGCCCGTGCCCCAGGGCGGTCAGCACCTCGAGGTTGCGCAGCACGTCCTGGACGTAGCCCATCGGATAGCCGAACTGGAACCAGCTCCGGCTTGGAGGTCCGCCCGTAGGCGTGGGGTAGTCGGCGGTGGCCGGATCGCGCGAGAGCAGGAAGGCTGATCCCGCCTCGATCGCCTTCTTCACGGCGGTTGTCCGACGGCGGGGAGGGATGCGACTCAAGGCGTCCAGGGCCGGGATGGCGCCCCAGGCGCAGGCGCGCTGGCTGTTTGCTGCACACAGGAACCCTGGACCGGAGTTGCCCGTGCGGTAGTAGCGGGCCACCTCGACTTCACCCTTGGATGGGCGTTTGGCGCCGGGGTCAGCCGGTCGGATTCCTTCTCCGGTGATGCTGCGTGCTAGCCAGTCGAGCGCCGTCTGCAGCCGCGGGTCATCCCCGAAGCCCAGCTCGAGCAGCGAGGCGCACAGGTTGCCGGCCAGGCAGTGCAGCATGCCTGCGGGTGTGCCGTTGTAGGAGAGTCCGCCATAGGGCGCGCGGGCGCGGCTGTGTTCGAGGAGGTAGTCTGCCCCGCGCCGGACTCGCCGGTCATGGCCGTCGGCCCCTAGCTGTCCGAGAAAGATCATTGACCAGACCGTGCTGCGATACTTCGGGCCGTACCCCGGGCCGGGTTTCGCCCACCAGCCCTCGGGCTGCTGCGCCTCCAAGATCTCGCGCACGGGTGAGGTGCGCAGCGCAGCCCGGCGAGCGGACAGGACGTCGGGATCATCGGCCGGTGCTCCCAGCAGATCGCGCAGCGCGAAGGCGCGCAGCCCTGGATCTCGCTCCTCCAGCAGCCAATCCAGCACCGCGTCGGCCGAGGGTCTCATGCCACCGCCTCCCCATACATCGGGTCGGGTGCGAGTTCGGCCGGGAACCGTGTGCGCAGCGAACGGCGCGCGGCGAAGCACAGGTGACAGGCGTCGGCGTACCCGTCGGCGTGCGGGACATCGTAGCGGCGCACGAGCTCCGCGGGTCCTCCGCGCACCAGCGGGCCGACAACCGGATGCTCCTTCGGCCGGTAGGATTGGACGATCTCGCTCAACGGGCGCTCGAACAGGTTGCCCATCACCAGCCCCTGGCACAAATGCAGGTTGCCCATCGGATCCAAATGCACACGCCCGGGGTCCTCCAGATCCTCATGCGGGCACTCGTTGAAGGACTCCCAGGGAATTGGCGGGACTTTGGCTGCCAGCGTCTCGGCCGCGCGGCCGCGGTACATGATTGATCCGCCCTCCACCATCGCGCCGCGCCGGGCCGGCTGCCCAACCCCCTCCGGAAGGTCGCACACGATCAGATCGGCCGGGATGCTGAGCGCCCGGCACGCCTCGAGGATGTGCTGCGATTCGGCGCTGACTCGCTTGCCGTAGTGCAACTCGTCGGTGGAGGCCGAGAGCGACTCGAGCCGTCCGGCCAGCGGCTCCAGCCAGGCGCGGGCATCATCAGCCGTCGTCCCCCAGTAGCCGTTGGTCACCACGCCGACGTGGAAGCCACGCGCCGCGGCCGCCTGCACCCCATCGACCAGGATCGGGTAATACAGGAAGGGCTCTCCACCTTCGAAGAACACCCACTCGATCGTCCCCAGGGTGCGGGCCTGGTCGAGCACCTGGTGGATCGCCGCCCGCGTGAAGACGCCCTGCTGGTCCGGACTCCCCCACACGAAGCAGTGATCGCAGCGGAAGATGCAGCGGTAGGTGAGTAGGATGTGAAGCCCGGAGAGGCTCATCCCGTCTCCCTCGCCGGGGCAGAACCCACTTCGCGGTCCCAGATACCGGCGACGCTGGGGAAGCGGACGATCTCCGTATGCGGCAGGAACAGCGCCGCGGTGAAGGCGTCGTAGAACGTATTGTCCGCTGAGAGCTCGAGGTAGGTCATCGAGCGGGCGATGCGCTGCAGCCGCTCGCGCTCGTGGTGGGACAGCAGCGCGTAGTAGGTTCCCAGCACGGCCGTGTTGCCCAGGAACTTGAACCGGTCCCAGGGCAGGTCGGGCAGCAAGCCGATCTGGATCGCCTTCTCGACGTTGATGTACTTGCCGAACGATCCGCCGACCAGCACCTGCTGGACGTCCTCCAGGCGCACGCCGACGCTGGTGGCCAGTACGCTGAAGCCGGCGTAGATGGCGGCCTTGGCCCGCAGCAGGTTGTCGATGTCGACCTTGGTGAGGGCGATGTCCTTCCCGGTGCTGGTCTCGGCGGCCCAGGCGATGACGTACTCGGGGCCGTGCTCTCCCTGCCGTACGCGCGGCGTGTCCAGGTCCAGCTTGACATTGCCGCCGCGATCGACGACGCCGGTGACGAACAATTCGGCCAGGAGCGAGATCAGCCCGGATCCGCAGATGCCGCGCGGCGTCCCGCCGCCGACGACGCGCCAGGTGGGTTCGAACGTCCCGGTGTGGACCCACACTTCCTCGATGGCGCCCTGGGTGGCCCGCATGCCGTGGACCACGCCAGCGCCTTCGAAGGCCGGGCCGGCGGAGCAGGCGCAGGCCACCTGCCAGTCGCGCGTCCCGAGCACGATCTCCCCGTTCGTGCCGACATCGATGAACAGCGTCAGCTCCTCGGTCTCCGACAGGCCGCAGGCCAGGACGCCGGCGGTGATATCGGAGCCGACGTACGAGGCGACGCCCGGCAGGCAGTCGACGCTCGCCAGCGGGTGGATCCCCAGCTCGATCTGCTGGGCCAGGACGGGCGCCGGCAAGTTGACCGTCGGGATGTACGGCGCCATGCGGATCGTCGCCGGCGGCAACCCGAGCAGCAAATGCATCATGGTCGTGTTGCCAGCAATGGTTGCTTTGTAGATGTGAGCCGGATCGACGCCGGTCCGCTTGTGAAGCCGATCCAGCAGTTCGGCGATCGTCCCGCGGACGCGGCTCCCGAGCTCGGATAGGCCGCCATTGCGGCCGGCGTAGATGATGCGCGAGATCACGTCCTCGCCGAATTGAATCTGGCCGTTGTACTCGGCCGCCGAGCCAAGGACCTCGCCGCTGGCCAGGTCCACCACATAGGCGCTCACGGTCGTCGTGCCGATGTCGATCGCCACTGCCACCGGCTCGATCGGATCGGCTTGAATATCGATCAGCCGCGCCGGGCCTCGCGGGCGGTTCCATACCTGGGACTCGAGCACGACCCACGGCGACCACTCGCACTCGCGCAGAACGCTGCCGATGCGGCGCATCAGATCCAGCGGCACATCGGCCCCCGGGTAGCCGGCGGCGGCCAACGCCGTTTCCAGGCGCGCCAGATCATCCTTGTTGTCCTGCAGCGACGGCTCGGCCAGGTACAGCCGGAAGGCGCGGATGCCTTGCAGGTCGGGGTCGTAGGGGAAGGGGGCCTCGATGCTGCGCGCCGTCTTGTCGGTGACCAACCGGCGTTCGACGCGCTCCTGCTCGGGGATTGTGACGGTCAGGTCGCCTTCGACCACCGTCTGGCATGCCAGGGCAAACCCAGCCTCCAGGTCGTCGGTCGACAGGCGTATCGTCGAGCGGCGTCGCGCCCCATCGCCATCGACGAACACGGCGCACCGGCCGCAGCGCCCCTGCCCACCGCATGGCTGCCCGATCTCCAACCCGGCGCTCTGGATGGCTTCCGCCACGAGTGCCCCGGTGGGGACCTCGACCGTGAGGTTGGCTGGGAGGAGGGTGACCTTGTGATTCGCCATAGACGCAGGCTTCGCGACCTGACTAGGTCATTGAGGCCAGGTGAACGCCGGAACGGGCTGGACACCCAGGGAAGTGTACGCGCGCCTCCGCTTCCCGCCCCGGCCGGCGGCGGCAGGCTCCAGAACCGAGGACCTGACCTGTTATCTCCATCGCCTCAGCCATCCAACTGGAACGTTCGAATGCTCTGCTCCCAGGTTGGGGTACGCTCCACGAATTCATCCGCGCCCGTCGAGTAGGTCACGTTCCAGAACCGATCGCTATCCTTGATCGAGTAGACGACGGACAACCCTCGCAGCCCTTGAATGTCGGAGCTCAGGACCAGCTTCCCGGCCTCATACGATCCCACGCTCACAAGGCCCTGGTCCACGAGCTCGATATACGAAGGCATGAGCTCCACGGAGGCATCGAGGTAGTCCTCGACGGACGTGCCGCCAGGAACATCTTCCTTGGTGATTTTGGCGTTCGTGATGTACCCCGAGGGGCCCGGCTGCGGATCGAAGGCCCACAGGACAAACACATCAGGGTTCTGCTCGATGATCTGGGCGGTCTGAGCGAACTCCGGCCCCAGCGACTTCAAGGTATCCAGGATCCCCTGGAACTTGACCCCCATGTCCCCGCCTTCGAAGTTCTCGGGCAGCCACAGGTGGACGCGGCCGGCGTGGAATTCTTCCCACCCTGGAGGGACATCGGGGGTGGGAGGCGCGGGCGTTGGTGTCCACTCCGCCGGAAGGAAGATCGCCGGCGTGGCGGGAGTGCCGGCAGGTACGGGTTGGCCCTGGCTGCAGGCCAGGGAGGCCGCTAAGGCCGTCGCGAGCACAAGCCATGCAGGGCGGGAGATCATCATCACCTTCTGGCGTCTCCAAACCCATCGGCCGCACGGGGGTGATCCTAAGCCATCCCCAAGGTCAGCGATGTCCCGCGCATGGGGCCTCCCCGCCGGAGCCTCAGTTGGCCCACATGGCCTTGAGGAAGGCTCCGATGTCCACCGCCTCGCGCGGCCCAACCATAATGGTCCAACCTGGCAGATCGCCCTCGAGCTCGCCGGAGAGCACGGCCACATGGCCGGGAATGATCACCTTCCGGTGGGCGACCTTGCCCTCGACACCGAAAGACTTGACCGCCTTGGCGATGCGCTCCGAGTCGAACTTGCCGGCCGCCCAGGCGGTCAGCACGCTCATGCCCTCGGCGTCCGTCACCACCAGCCACGCCGGCCAGCCCGAGCCTTCGACCTCGTTGGCGATGGCGAAGTAGGTGATCGAGAAGTTGGTCGTCACCATCACCGGCGACGAGTCCTTCGGGTTGTTGATTTCGTACAGCCCCGGCTGCACCTGGATCGGCTTCTGCGGATCGGTGTAGATGTTCTGGCGCAGCACGAGCAGACCGTACAGGCTGGCGGGATCGAAGCTCTCCAGGACGATGAACCCGGCGTACTTGGCGATGTGCTCGGCCGCCATCAGCACTTCGTCGGCCTTGCCGCTGGCGCCGGGGAAGGTGATGATCGGGAAGCCGAGCGGGCGGAAGTTCTTCTTGATCGCCAGCCGCCGAACGGCGGTCAGCTTCTCCAGCGAGTCCTTGGGACCCATGACGCCGGGATCGAGGACGAGATCCTCGAGGCCGGCCTGCGTCAGCGATGTGGTCAGCGCCGCCAGCTCGTCCAGCGTGTCGGCGCGAGCTGCTAGCGGCACCTTGGCCGCTTTGGCCACCTCCGCCATCGCCTGCCAGTTGCCCGGGTTGGCGGCGTGCAGCAAGGGCCGGACGCCCTGCGCCGCTTCCAGTCCGGCCTTGGCGGCCTCTGGAGCGGAAGCGAGCAGGATGAGCGGCTTCTTGCTGACCGAGCGCACGGCCTTGACCGCGGCGGCAAAAGCAGCCGGCCCTCCCACCGCCTCGACGGCGAAGCCATCCAGCGTCAGCGGAATGCCGACATAGTCGGCCTTGTACGCGTCGGCCGCCGCCGCCTGCTTCTTGAGCTCTTCCAACGGCAGGCTGTCCTTGAGGCGCAGGAACAGACCGGGCCGGTGGTAGAAGGTCTTCTCATGGCGGAACATGACGGTCTCATTGCCAACCGCCAGCTTGCCCTCCTCGCCGGCGATCTCGACCAGGCGGATGGGCGGGGCGGAGGCAGCCTCGAGCTTGGCCTTCGATTCCTCGCTGACGTACGGGCAGGCCTTGAGTTCCGCCTGTTTGGCGGCCAGCTTCATGGCGAACGCCAGGCAGGTGGGGAAGCTGCATTCCTTGCAGTTGGTCTGCGGCAGGAGCTTGTAGATCTCGAGTCCGGTGAGTGCCATGTCGGCCTCCTACGCCGCAATCAGGGCGTCGACGACGCCGCGCAGTCGGCGCAGCGTGTCGGGATGGCGCAGGACGATGAGGTCCCCCCCGGCGTAGACGAGCGCGTTGGCGGTCAGCGCTTCCCATCCCAGCGCGCGGCGGTTCCAGTCTCCCCAGGCAGCGGGCACGCCTTCGCCCACCTTGGCTTCCTTGACCTTCCAGCCCTCCTCGCCCGGGGTCACGATGAGCGGCTGTTGCGTCATCGAGTCGCCCTGCAGGGCGGCCAGGCGCAGGCGTTCCATCACCGAGTAGCCGTACTCGATGCCGTAGCCGAGCGCGCCGGTGGTCGGGTCGATCAGGATGCGCTCGAGCGGCAGGCCCATGTCGTGGATCAGGATCACCAGCTGCTTGGACAGGTTGACGTCCATCGGCGTCTTCGATTGCACCAGGTGGTCATTGGCCAGTGCCGCCGCCACGATCGTGCGGTAGTTCTTCTCCTCGCAGCTGCCGATCAGCAGGCGTTCACCCTTGCCTTCCTCGGCCGCGGCGACGATCAGCTCGTTGTCGATCTCCGCCTGGCCCGGGCCGATCACCGCCACCGGCAGCCCGGTCGAGTCGAGGACCTTGCGCACCACAGCCCGGGCGTTGCTGGCCGTATTGGCCTTGCCGTCCGGCAGCGTGGCGCTGAGGGTCAAGTAGATCAGATCGGCGCCGGCCGCTTCGGCGGCCTTGGCCCAGGCACCCGGGTCGTCCATCGCCGCCCCCCAGGCCTGCAACAGGAGCGGCGACCACTCGCCAGGTTTCCGGTCGTGGACCTCGATGGCCAGGCCGGGCGGGTACGGCGCCGTGCCCTCGAATGTGTGATAGGGAAGGGCGGTCTCACCCCCCACGGTCAGCGTGCTCGCCCGGGTTCCGCCCTGATCACGCGTCGCTCCCAGGGTGACGGCACGCACCGATCCGGACCATTTCTCTTTCGGGATTTCGATGGCCATAGGGTCAACTCCCCTCTGTGGATACAAGCGGTCAGCAGTTAGCGATCAGCTATCAGCCGCTGGCTCTCTGCGCCCCACGTGGGGGCCAGGGCCCCCGCCGACGGCTGAAGGCTGACCGCTGATGGCTCGTCTCACATCAACGGCGGCATCTCGGGCGCCGGGTGGTGCTTCTCGGTGATGTAGGCAACGGTGCCCTCGACATCCGTGGCGAAGCGCTCGTCGCAGATCTTGTCGATCAGATCGGGGTCGCCCTCGCGCTCGGCCACCAGCTTGAGCTGCTCAGCCATCTGCTCCTTGAGCACCGACGACATCCACACCACGCGCTTGAAACCACCGTCGGCCGAAATGAACTTCGGGCTGAGGATGTAGAACTTGCCGTGGCCCATGATGCCCGGCGTCTGCAGCCCGCCCCCCGCAACGCCGGCCAGCGTTGAGAAGGTCATGCCTGCGGGCGTCATGCTGACGTCCTCACGGCTGACGATCATGATGCCGTTGGCCTCGGGGATGACCATGGCAATGCACTCGAAGCACCCGCAGGCCGTCATCGGGTTCTCCATGATCGAGTACATGGTGACCTCGGCGACCTGCTGGTGGCTGGCCTGCTTGGCGAACTCGTTCACGCCGACGAAGTAGCCCTTGGTGGTGTCGGTGTTGGCGCCCTTGCGGATCGGCTGGTTGGGTCCGGTGGGGTTGATCTGGTTCGAGGCTTTGCAGTCCAGCCAGTTGTAGGCGCCGCACAGGCCCAGGCGCTCGGGGCTGATGATGCACACGTGATTTGGGGCGAACGACTGGCACAGCGTGCACGAGAAGAACGTGTCGACGCTCTCGTCGGTCATCGAGCCGAGTCGCACATTGCGGTCCTCATAGGCCTGGCGGGCGCGCTCCAGCCACTCGGCATGCAGCTTGGGCTCGGTGATCAGAGTCACCTGGACCTTGTCGACGATGCTGCCGAAGTCGGCGTGGAAGCGGGCGTGCAGGATGTCGCCGAAGTGCTTGAGGTGGAAGCCCTTCTCGGTCGCCGCCGTGCTGATGCGGATCCAGGCGATGTCCCGCTGGCCGATGTGCTGGATGCCCGAGGCGCCGTTGACGAAGTAGTGGATCTGGCGCTCGAGCACCGGTTCGAAGTCCTTCTCCATCTTGCGCCCAGCGACGCGGACGATGATCCCCAGGTCCATGGCGCCCTGGGCCTCGACCCCGTCGAACGTCGGGCCGACGATCTCGATCTTGCCGTCCTCGACCTTGTCCAGGTCGTCCATGTGAAGGTACTCGAAGGCGCGGCTCTTCTTGCCCCCGAACTCGACCCGCATGTCGTTCTTGCGCACCACCTCGCCCTCGAAGGCTGAGCCGTAGGGGACGGGGATGGGCACCTCGGTCACGCGCACCTTGACGCCGCGCACCTCGATGCACTTCTGCACCATCTTCTCGGCCCGCTCCAGGTCGTCCTTGCCCTCGATCTCGTTGAACGGCATCGACAGCACGTGCTCGTAGGTCGTGACGCCGGTGGGCAGGATCTCGGGGATGATCGTGTCGGCCACCACCGGGAAGCCGAAGTTGATCGCCCCGGCGGCCGTGGCGTACTTCAGGTCGTCGACCTCGCCCAAGGCCAGCACGAAGGCGAAGACGCGGTTCTTGTTGTAGAGCAGGATGTCGCGCGCCTGCCCGCCCTTCATGCCGCCGAAGGTCAGCGCCGAACGGACGGCGAACCCCAGGGCATAGATGGCCGAGATCGTGTCGGTGCCGAACGGTACGGTGTAGGTGTCGTAGCCCAGCTCGACGCCCTCTTCCTGCAGCTGGTGGATGATGCTGCGGCCGTTGACGTTGCCCGAGAGGAAGGTCAGGATGTTGCGCCGCTGGAGCTCGCGCACGATCTTGACGGCCACGGCGTTCGACTTGGCGCAGCCGACGATGGCGGCGAAACCGGGCATGCGGCCGTCGACGAGTTGGATGCCCCACGAGCGGAGCTGGATGTCGTCGATCGGGCCGTTGAGGTGCCCGCCCTTGCCGTTCCCCCCGTCCAGGTGCGGGTAGCCCGTGCCGCCGGCCAGGTGGAAGCCCGGCAGCGGCTCGGGCTGCATGCCGTAGACGAAGCGCAAGGCCATGATCACCTCTTCGGCGATCAACGTGGCCATGCCGCTGTCGAGCGTCTCGCCCAGGTAGGGCGTCCAGCGACGGTCGGCCGGAACCGGGTGGAGCAGGCCGCGCGCCCGCTCCAATGCCGCTTTCAAGCCGCCGAGGGTGTTGACCTCGGCGCCGGTCATACCCAGGATCATCGGCAGGTAGTAGGCCGTGTTGGGGAACGACACCGAAGTGTCCGGGCCCTTTTCTTCCAGGGCACGATCAAGCATCAGCTCGGCTTCGTGGACGACGGCGTTGGCGCCGCGGATGGCCCGCGTGGCAATGTAGCGTGACATGGTTCGCTCCTCAGTCTCCCACTGGCGTGCCGTACAGCGCTTCGGCACGCGCCTCCGGGCTGAGCTCTTCCAGCTCAAGGATGCGTGCGTCGCCGCTGCGGCCGAAGCGCTTGGGGTCATAGGCCGGCAGTTTCAGCGCGGCACGCTTCTTGTCGATGTGCTCCAGGATCCGGCGGACCATCTCTTCATGCTCGACGACGAATTCGATCTTGCCGCCGACGCTCGCCTCCCAGCTCTTGCTCAGGATATCGGTCACCGCCGTGCTGCCCTCGACCGGGTTCTTGATGCCCATGATGACGTAGGCGCCCGAGGCGGCGCAGTACGAGGCGATGGCCAGGGCCTTCTCGCTCATCCACTCGGGGGCGATGCCGACCGCAGGGATGTCGGAGATGTCGTCGCCCAGCCCGCCTTCGTTGACCATCTGCGTCAGCACGGTCAGGATGCGGGTGTTGTCGACGCACGAGCCCATGTGCAGCACCGGGGGCATCCCGGTGGCCTCGCACACTTCCCGCAGCCCGGGGCCGGCCCACTCCAGCGCCGCCTCGCCGAGCAGGAACCCGTACTTGCCGCTGGCGATGGCGCCACAGCCGGTCTCGACCATCAGCACGTCGTTCTTGAGCATCTCGCGCACGATGTAGTCGTGAGACGCGTCCTGCGTTGTGCGCGGGTTGTTGCAGCCCACATTGGCCACCACGCCGCGCAGCCGGCCGGACATGATGGCGTCGTTGAGCGGGCGGAAGGACGAGCGGTACGAGCCGCCCAGCATGTAGTTGATGTACTCGTGCGAGAAGCCCGGCACGACGTCGCATGACACGTCGGGGATGTGCACCTCCCCGCGGTTGGGGTAGTTGTCGATGGCGGTGCGCACGATCTCCCTGGCGATGTCCGGGGCGCGCGACTCGTCGAACTCGATGTGTTGGGCGCCCGTGATCTTCACCTTAGGCGAGGTGGTGATGACCTTGGTGTGGAACTTGCCCGCCAGCTCGGGTAGCGCCTGCATGATGCACTGGACGTCGACGACCATGGCCTCGACGGCGCCGGTGATGATCGCCAGTTCCTGATGCAGGAAGTTGCCGGCCGACGGTACGCCCTGGCGGATGAGCGTCTCGTTGCTGGTGCAGCAGATGCCGCACAGGTTAATGCCCTTGGCGCCCTTGCTCTCGGCGTAGGCGATCAGCTCGGGTTCGGTCGTCGCCGCCAGGATCATCTCCGAGAGTGTCGGCTCATGCCCGTGCACAACGATGTTGACCTCGTCGGCGCTCAGCACACCGAGGTTCACCTGGGAGACCAGCGGGCTGGGCGTCCCAAACAGGATGTCCGAGAGATCGGTGGCGATCATCGAGCCGCCCCAGCCGTCGCCCATGGCGGCGCGCAGGGTTTGGTGCAGCAGATGATCGGGGTCCTGGTCGTCGCCCATGTGCGTGCGGTGCAGCACGTCGACGATCTCGCGGTCGATGCCGCGCGGCGCCAGCTTCTGCTCGCGCCAGATCGCCTTGCGGGCCTTGGGCGCCCGCTCGATCATGCACACTTCGCCTTCCTGCTGCCCGAACTGGGCCAGGAACAGGTTGGCCAGGTCGCCGGCGATGTCAAGCACCGGCCGGCCCTCGGTCTTGATCTTGAACTCCTCGGCCACGCGCTTGAGCTTGAAGGGATCGCGGATCGTGTAGCCCGGGGCATGGCCCTGGGAGACCGCCCGAAGCGTGAGCGCCAGGTCACGGCCGTGGTCGGAGTGCGCCGCGGAACCGGCGGCGACGGCACGGGCGAAGTTGCGGGCCGTGACGGTCTCGATCGTCGCGCCGCACACGCCGGTCTGGCCGTCCTTGACCAGGCGGCAGGGGCCCATGAAGCACAGGCGGCAGCACGATCCGTCGGCGCCGATTGGGCACGGGGCCATCTGCTCGGCGCGCGAGAACGCCGTCCCCAGGCCCAACTCGTCCGCCCGGATCAGCATCTGCTGGGCGGCCGGGTCCATCGAGCGTTCTTGCGGCGTGCGTTCCTTCTTCCTCTTCTCGTCTGGCATGGCGGGCTCTCCTTGGGCGATCTACCTCAGTTGGGGGTGTGGGGTGTCCGCGGGTCAAAACCGGGGCAGGGCCATAGCGGCCGGCCCTGCACAACCCGAGTCACTTCGGAAAACGCCAGCGACGTTCCCGTGCCGGCAACGGTGGATGTGTGGCGCGTAGCCTGCTCGGCGAAGAACGATTGGATCGGGTAGGCAAGTTCGGCATCCTTGCCCGAGACATAGCCCTGGTCGGCGAGGAGCTTCTCAATCGCCGGCCGTGTCGTCTTGCCGGTGTCAAGACTCAGCGAGACCTGGCGATAAGCCGCGCTCACCAACAGGTCGCTCACGCCGGGAACCTCGGACAGGAGCCGGCGCACAGCGACGGTGTGATGGTCGCCATACAGGGTGGGGATCGTGAGCACCAGCTTCTCCATCGCGTTTCTCTCCTTACGGTTGGTCGGAGGCGTCCACGCGCCCGGAAGGTCGCAGGTAGGGCACCGGCGTGAGATGAGGCCGGATCTCGTCCTTGACGGCGTCCCGCAGGTAGTCGCCGGAGACGTGCATCAGCGTATCGAAGTAGTCCGGGTCCTTGTTCATGCTGGCCAGGCACGGGAAGTGGTGGTGGAGCATGCCCGCCGCTTCGACGGCCTGATCCACCGGCAGGCCGACCAGGCCCTCCGCCACGTGATGGGCGCAGCCGCAAGCGGCATCCCGTCGAACCTGAACCGCCGCGATGCGGCCTTCAGCCACCTGAATGTCGAAGCTCGGCTTGCCAAAGACCTCTGCGAAGGCGCGGATCAACGGGTCGTCATAGGTCTCCACCAGCGGCGTGCGGTTGATCGTCGTTGGCGTGAGCGAGCAGAAGGGCTTGGGGAACACGATCGCCGCACCCAGCGGCTCGACCCAGCCCTTGAGCTGGCGGATCAGGCCGGGGGGGAGCGCTTCGTTGAAGTCGACCGGCGCGATGACCGCCCGGGCGCCGGTCTTGCGCACGATGTCCGGGATCAGCTGTGCCACGCCTGCCGTCTCGCCCAGCGATAGCACGAGGTCGGCTGGGGCGAAGACCGCCGGCAGATAGTCCTCGGGGTCATCGACGATGGGAGGGATCACTCGCGGCGCGGACCACGTCTCCACATGCCAGCTGGCGGGAGCGTGGTCGCGGACGTTGGCGGCGATACGCTCTCCCCACGTGCCCTGCGAAACGGCCAGGACACGGAGAGCAACGACGCTGACAGACGGGTCCCTCATACCCGCTCCATCGCGATCTCCTTAGGCGTCGCCCCGCGTGTGCAGGGCCACTCCAAATCATGCCTGTCCCGCCATGCCGGCATACAGTGGGGAAAGTCATGCCTTGTTTGGGCAAGTTGTCCGAATTCGACCTTTGCCCTCTTGGTTGTCGGGTCATTTGTGAAACGGGTAACAAGTGGGCTTCGACACGCTCCTGAACACGCCTGCCCATAACCCCAGGAGGTCGCGCGCGCGGCGGCGATACGTTGGCACTTTCCGTGCCCGCGCGCCGAGACCTTCGGCTGCACACACGCCGAACCATCGATCGGATCGGCGCGCGTGGAGCCCTTAGGAGCCCGCCATCCCGCGCGCTTGGGTGCACCGTGTCCGTCGGCGCGCCGGCCTCCGAGTCCCGTTGCCGGCATGAGGTCCGCGATGCGCCTCCGGGAAGGCTGGCTTCCGTGTCCTCCTATAGAATGAAACCCGGCCGGGGCGTTGCCCCCCATGCACAAGGTTGCGCCCGGGTGAGGCCCATGACCAACGATCAGGCCATCGCCCTGTCATCCCTCCGCCGCCGCTGGCTCGCCGCGGCGGAGCTCGGCATCGCGGCGCTGACAGCCGGCGCCGCCCTGCTGCTCCCGGCGGTTGATCGCGCCGCGCTGGCACGCTGGCTGCTGGTCGCTGCTGTCGTCCTTGGCTATCAGCTTGCGTTCGTTGGGCGGCGACTCAGCCTCAATCGCCGGGAAGGCGAGGACCGCCTGTTGCCGGGCCTGGGCCCGGGAAACGCGTTGACGCTGGGGCGGGGGGTGCTACTCGCCTTGCTAGCTGGTTTCCTCGTCGTCCCTTGGCCGCACGGCCCACTCGCCTGGGCACCAGCCGTGTTGTATATGGCCGCCGACGTCGCCGACTACTTCGACGGCTACCTGGCGCGCATTAGCCGCCATGCCACGCTCCTTGGTCAGGCGGTCGACATGGAGTTTGATGCGCTGGGCCTGCTCGTTGGTGTTGGTGTCGCCATCCACCTGGGGCAGCTGCCGATGTGGTTCCTGCCCTTTGGACTGGCGCGCTACGCGTTCGTCCTCGGCGAGTGGGTCCTGAAGCGAAGCGGCCGCACGCCGCGGCCTCTTCCCGAGAGCGTCAGCCGCCGCCCGATCGCCGGGCTGACGATGGCCTTCGTCAGCGCCGCGCTGTGGCCGGTCGTCATACCGCCGGCGGCGACGCTCGCCGGCGTGCTGTTCGCCATCCCGTTCGCCGCCTCGTTCGGACGCGACGGGCTCGTGGTCAGTGGGATCCTCGATCCGGATTCGGACCTGTACCGAGTCTGGCGCGCGCGCCTCAAGCGCCATGTGCTCCATCTCCTGCCTCTGATCCTGCGCGCGGCGCTGGCCGTTGCGCTGGCGCTGCTGACGGCGCGCATGTTGCAGTCACCGCCTGTGTGGGCGCCTGCAGCGCAGGCATTCCTCGTCGGCCTGCAGGTCCTCGCGGGAACCTGCATCGCGGCCGGTTTCGCCGGCCGCCTGGCGGCGGTCGGACTGGTGGTACCTCTCGGGCTGGGAGCCTACGTGGACGGTCTCTCCCCGCTCCGCGGATGGACGCTCGGCCTGGCAATCGCCATCCTGATCCTGGGTACCGGTGCGGCCTCCATCTGGAAGCCGGAGGAGACGCGCCTGCGCCGGCGCGCCGGGGAGCGCGATGACTGAATCCGCGAGACGCGTATCCGGCAGACGACGCGTGCTGCGTTGGGCAGTGGCGCTCATCGTGGCCGCCGCACTGCTGTGGGTCGTACGCGGGATCCCCTTGTCCGAGGTGGCTACGACCCTTCGGCGATTGACGGCCGGCGAGATCGCCACCTTGTTCCTGGTCAACCTGGGCGTGACGTTTGTCTTCGCGCTGCGCTGGTGGGTGATCCTGCGCGTCCTGGGATACCCGGTGCAGTTCGTCCGCCTGTCAACCTACCGGCTGGCCGGCTTCGCCCTGAGTTACCTGACACCCGGGACGCAGTTCGGGGGTGAGCCGCTCCAGATCGCACTCACCCATCGCCGCCATGCGGTTCCGGCGGAGGCCGCGACCGCCGCAGTCGTCATTGATCGCGCCGTCGAACTCCTGGGCAATTTCACCTTCCTGGCCTTCGGGCTCATCCTGTCGCTGCGGCTGCGCTTGATCCCCGGCGATCGCGGAGGTGTCCTCGCCGTCCTGGCCGTTGCACTGCTGGCCCTGCCACTGGGGTTTCTGGGGGCGGCGCTGTCGGGGAGGAAACCTGTGACCTGGCTGCTGCAGCGCCTGCCGGTGTCACACACCCGACAGGCGAAGAGATGGACGCGCGTCGTGGAATGGGCCGGGGCGACGGAAGATCAGGTCGTCGCATTCTGCCGGGAGCGGCCCGCGGGGTTGGCCGTCGCCATGGGCCTTTCGTTTGTCAGTTGGACAGTGATCGTTTTCGAGTACTCCTTGATGCTGTCATTCCTGGCCATCCGCCTCGATCTGCTCGAGGTCGTGGGCGTGATCACCGCCAGCCGTCTGGCACTCCTGGTGCCGGTGCCTGGCGGCCTCGGTGCGCTCGAGGCCAGCCAGGTCCTGGCGCTCGCCGCGCTCGGTTACAGCCGCGCCGAGGGCCTGGGCCTGGGCCTGCTGATCCGCGCCCGCGACCTGGTCTTTGCCGCAGCTGGCCTGATGCTCGGCGCCTGGTACGCCCGGCGGCTAAACCCGGTGCCACCCAGTCCGCCGCGCGCGTCGAACGCAGATCTCGCGGAACACACGTAGCCGCAGGCTTTAGCCTGGGCCACCCCGCGGCCTAAGGCACACAACACGCCTGGGGGGACGCAGCCTGAAGGCTGCGGCTACCGGCGCCGTGAGGCGGCGTTGAAGGGAGGGAACCACGGCATCAAGTTTGAGCGGAGGGCCGGGGAACACGGACTCCGACGGTGACGTGGACGAGGCGGGATTTCCCGCCTCGTTCGCGTTACCGTGTGTGAAGCGGCGCACGGTCTGGGGGGGATGACGGGTGCCTCCTTACCGCGAGACCAACACGAAGATGCCGGCGAAATTCACATCGACCGTGGCCGTATCCCCCTTCACGCGCACCCCGCCCAGGATGTGCATGCCATCATCCGGGGTGATGCCGGGGTGCAGACGGTGTACCATCGGCGAGCCATCGGGGCGCACCGCATAGGCCGGGAGTTCGACCCAACCGCCCGCGCCCCCATTGGCGATCGGATCCCAGTACAGGATGGCGAGGCTCGCGTTCCGGAGCTCCTCCGGGATCACGAAGGCGACGGTCAGGTACCCCCCTTCGGTGATCGTCAGAACGGGCCGGCCGTCCTTTGTCAGGCCCGTCGAGACGCCGCTGACAAAGGTGCGCGCGGTGGGGAGGGGCCCCGGCAGGGCACTACCTGGCAAGGTGCTCAGCGTCGTTTCGCCGCTCGCCGGGCACACGAGGGTGGCGCGATCCCCGTTGGGCAGGATCAGCACCGTACCCGAGTATTGGGCGCAGTCGAGTGGCACCGGGGGACCGCCGGTCTCGGGCACGTAGACGATGTTGAAGGCCTTCCCCTCGCCTGTCTCCCCTGTCTCCTCGCACTCCGGGCAGGGGTCGAGGTCGACGGCGTAGTCACCCAGCAGGTTGCCCCCGAAGACCGGCGAACCCGCGAGCGTGAAGGCCCCGGCGGGCCCAAGCACGGCCAGGACGCCGTAGCCTCCGTTGTTCTGGTACGTCCCGCCGTCGATCGTGACACTGATGGGCGAGGCTGCGCAGGCATCCTGGTTGTGGATATATGCGCCATGCAGCCCGTTGTCACTGGCGGTGACGCCCCGCAGGTTGACCGGGCCGGTGCCCTCGATCCACAGACCCTTGAGGCCATTCCGGAGGGCGCTGCTCGTCGTCACCTGAATGGCGCCGCCACCCTTGCTGGAGAGGCCGACACCATACGCATCGGCGTCCGTTGAGTCGTTGGCGACGACATTGGTGACTGTGATGTCGCCGTCCGCCGTGCGGGCCGTCAACCCGGCCAGCGAGTTCGAGCTGAAATCGCTGCCGGTCACGATGATGTTGCCTGAGCCACTGCTGGCATCCAGATAGGCGCCGTCCTCCTGGCTATTGGCGACGACATTCGTGAGCGTGATGTCGCCGTCGGATCGGGCATCCAATCCGGTCCAGGTGTTCCCGCTGAACGTGCTATCCGCCACGGCGATGGAGCCGGTGCCAGAGGAGTTGTCCAGGAAGGCGCCCCCTCCGGGGCTCCCGGCCACGTCGACATTGGTCACTTGGATCCCGCCGGTGGTTTCGACCCTCAGGGCGTTGGTCGGCGTCCCGTATGTGAGGAGATCCATGTTCATGTTGACGACGCTCACGTCGTAGGCCCAGCCGGTGACCTCAAGTGGCACGGAGAGCGTGTTTCCCTGACCATTGATCGTCAGTCGCTGAAGGGCAGCGACGCGTGGGTCGGCCCCGCGTATGTACGCGTCATCATTGGCATAGTTGGTGGTGAAGTAGATCGTCCCATCCCCAGAGTAGGTGGTCGAATTCGCTGCCAGGACGCCGAGCAGGAGCAGGACGCTGGCCTGTGGGGGCGTACAGGTCGGGTCGCTGGACGGCAGGCTCCCGGGACACCATACCGGGTCGCTCTCGGCGATGGCCTCAGCAGCCTGCTGAGAGACCAGAGGCTCCGGGGATCCTGCCGGGTCGACGACGAGTAGCTCGGTTCCGGCCGGGGCGTTCGTGAGAATCTCGCTTACGGTTGGGACAGGCTCCGTGGAGACCTCGACGGCGGGCTGCGCCTCGGTCGGCGGGGTCTCGCCATCCGCCCAGGCAGTTCCGGGTGTTGCCAGCTGAACCAGAAGCGTAGCGATGATGATGACGGGGAGAGCAAGGAAACGCGGCCTGTGCATGATCGTCCTCCTGTCGGATCGCAGCGGGACTGCGAACGAGCTGACGGTTCAACCTGATGAGCAGCAAGGCGCCGTGATCACCGACCCCCACTCCTCCCGGGCGGAAGGCAAGGTCGGGCAGTACCGGGGATGCGAGGATGACTACAGCGGAGCAAACGACGCCTGCTCGACGTACTAGTCATTATCGAGGGTGAGCCGATGCCGACTCAATGAGCCCGCTGTACTATCATGGGCTGCCCGCCGGGCGTCGTGCGAGCGGGAAACGCACGCGCCGCCTCGCATCAGCCAGGTACCCGCGGGCTATCTCCAGCGGACAGGCTCGGGGCACGACGTTGTCCGGCGGGACGACCCGAATGCAGGCGTCCCCACAGTCCGAACGTAGCCTCAGCCTTCAGCCTGCGCCCCCCCCCGTGACCGCAGCCTCCATGCAAGACCACCCAGTACGCTGCCTGAAGGCTGCGGCTACGGGCCGCGCGTGATGGACGTTGATCCCAGGGCCGTATGATGTTGGATGGCCCCGGTCGGGCGAGGGCGGCGGGCCTGGGGTTCGCCGTGGGCCGGCACGTAGTCGCAGGCTTCAGCTTGCGTCACCCCGCGGCCGAAGACACACAACATGCCTGGGGGGACGCAGCCTAGAGGCTGCGGCTACCGGCATCGTGAGGGGGCGATGCTTGATGGGGTATAGCCTGGGATCTCGTGCGGGTGGCCGGAGACTCTAGCCTGCGCTACCCCGGAACCGACGGGCGGCGGTCTGCCCGAGCAGGTCCAACTGATGGGCGACATAGACCAGTTCGCCACGCTCGATCTGCGCGTGACGGCGCTCGATCCAGCGGGTGAACTGCCGGGGATCGAGTTGGGGATGGTGGCGCAGCGCCCGGTCCAGCGTGTGAATGATGAAGTGAAGGAAGTAGGCCTCGTCGTTTGGGTAGCGGCCGCGCACCGGGACCACCACCCAATCGGACGCGCCCGCCGCCAGCACGTGCGCGCCGGCCGCCTTCACGGCTCCGATCAGATGCCGGCCGGTGTGGCTGTCGCCCGAAGGCTGACCGCCGACGCGGCGCTCGTCCATCGAGCGGTGATACAGATGCTCGATGGCGGCGTCCAGGGCAGGGTCAATAACCGGTTCGAAGGCGGTGACGCCGTCGAAGTTCAAGGAGAAGTAGAAGAGGCCCTGGGGGCGAAGCATCCCCAGCAGCGGCGGCAGCGCCGTCGGCAGGTCGAGCAGGTCGAGGAATGCGTGCGCCAAGAGCAGATCAGCCGTGTGACGACGCCGGGGTGCTGCGCGCAAGGCGTCGGCGGCGACAAACGACAACCGTGCAGCCTGTGCGTCCTGGCGCAGCACCTGATGGTCGCGGCGTTCGTCAACCGAAACCTGGTGCTGCCGAGCCCAGGCCGCCAGCCGGCGCGGCGCCCGTCGGGCGAGGGCCGCTTGCGCCTCGATGCCGGTGTAGTCGAACCGCTGGAGCAGCCGCCGGTCCAGCAGCCGCTCCACCATCGTCCCGATGCCCGAGCCCAGCTCGACTACCCGCACGGGCCGATTCGGCGCGTACGCGGCCGCCGCATCGGCCAACGCGTGCCAGACATGGCCGTTCAACGATCGGTCATCCACGGTCGCCTTGGCGCTGAGGTAGCGCGCGAAGGAATAGCGCCGCGGGACCATGCCCGCGGCAGGCGGGGTGGAGCCGGCCATTACGCCTTGGCGCGCAGGTGCAGGTACAGCGCGGCGATCAGGACGAGCTCATCGAGCTTGGTAAGGTATCCCAACATGGTATACGGCCGCCCCATGATGGCCCACGCAAGGATGGTCACGGCGGTGAACGCCATGAACGCCCAGTGCACCAACGTCCGCTGCTTCGACACGACGGGCAGGTCGAGGAACAGGGCAGCCAGGAGTGCCAGGTAGCCGAGACCATTGAGCGTGAACAGGGGATCGATCGTCCCGATGCCCACGTTCAGCAGGACCAGGTGGATGAGTGCGGTGATCAGGCCGGTAACCAACACGATTGTGCGCAGCATGGAACGATTCATCGAACGCCTCCCACGGCGACAGAGATAGCCGGGGCGACCGCCCCGGTCGGAGCCAAACGGGCAAGGAACTGACGAATGCTTCCCATCGAGTCGGCCCATTGGGGCTGGGCGAGCGCGCGGGCACGCGCCGCCACACCGAGCCGGGCCAGCAGGTCGCGATCCAGGCCGAGGGACCGCAGACGCTCCGGGAGCAGGGCGGGACTGCCGGGCGGGATGAGGTAGCCTGTCTCCCCTTCCACCACAACTTCCGAAGCGCCGCCGGCGGCGGACGCCAGGACCGGAAGGCCGAAGGCCATCGCCTCCAGGTAGGCGATGCCGAAGCCCTCGTAGGCGGACGGACCGGCGAGGACGTGGCTGCGCCGGAGCGCCTCGACCAGAGAGTGGTCGTCCGTTGCACCGCGCAGGCTGACCGACTTGTCCAGGCCGAGCCGGGCGATCTGTCGTCGGACGCGCGCGGCATAGGCCGCGTCGCGGGATGCATCGCCGATGACCTCGAGCGACCACGAGCCGGTGGGCAGGGCGGCCACCGCCTCGAGCAACACGTGCAGGCCCTTGCGGGCGATCAGGCTGCCGACGAAGAGGACGCGCAGTGGGCCCGGCTGTCCGGCCCGTGCGCGCACGTCACCGGAGACCGGCACCAGCCCCAGCCGGTCTCCGCCGGGTGGCGCCACGACGAACGGCTTGCCGGAGCCAACCAACGCATCGACGGCCGCGCGTGTGGCCTGGCTGTTGAACACAAACCCGTCCACGCCGCGCAGGTAGGCACGCTCGACCGCGCGGTACAGCAGGCGCGCGGCCGGGGCCCACGGCTCGCTGGAACGCAGGTGATGGACGATGGCCACGATTGGGATCCCGCGGAGGCGGGCCAGCCGGCGATTGGCTGCCAACAGCGACGGATGGCTGAGCTCGTCCTGGAGCAGGATGTCCACGCGAAGGTTGAGCAGCTGGCGTGTCAGCGCGGGCGAGAGATAGTCGCGCAGGTGCGCCGGATACGAACGCCAGGGCAGCGAGACGATCTCCACTTGATCGCCTGCGCGCCCCAGATGCTCGACGAGCTGACGGTCATACAGGTACCCGCCGGTCTGCGTCTGCAGGTCGCCGTGGATCACCAACCCGAGGCGCACTAGCTCACCGCCCGCTCGTACGACGCCCAGGCGGCGTCGTTCTCCCACAGCCGGACGCGGATTCGCTGGAGGTTGTGCGCCGACATGCCTGAGGCAAGCAGGTCACACACGATCCGGGCGAAATGCTCGAGGCTCGGGTTGAGGCCGGCGAACTCGGGCAGATCGTTCAGGCGCCGGCCCGCGTAGCGAGCGAGGATCGCATCCAGGCGCGCCTCAAGATCGACGATGTCGAGCAGATAGCCGTGGGCATCGAGGGCGTCGCCGTGCAGCTCGACCTCCAGCCGGTACGGGTGCGCGTGCGGCTGATTCTCGGCACCCCAGTCGCCCCCGATCAGGAAGTGCTCGGCGCGGAAGTCGCGGCGGACGGACAAGGCGTACATGGCGGGGTGATCTCCGTTGGACGTCAGGTACCGGCGTACGTGAGGACGACCTGCAGGGTCTGGTCCGGGTGGTTGTCCAGCAGCGCGTACGCCTCGGCGGCGCGCTCGAGCTCGAAGCGGTGCGTGATCCAACCCGACGGCTGCAGGCGCGCAAGCCATTCCCAGGCAAATGCCAGCCGACGCGCCTGCGTCCAGCGTCCGGTCAGCGCAGGATCGAGGCGGCTGACCTGGCTGGCCAGGATCCGGATGCGGCTGCGGTGAAAGGCTCCGCCCAGGTCGAGGCTCACCGGCCGCGTCCCGTACCACGAGCCGAGGACGACGCGTCCTGAGTACCCGGTGGACTCCAGCGCCGCATCGAGCGCCGCCGGGTTGCCGCTCAGTTCGTACGTCAGGTCGGAACCGTCCTCGCCGAGCGCGGCGCGCAGCGTCTCAGAATAGTCGGATCGCGCTGGGTCGAGCGCCGCGGACGCACCCAGCGCCAAGGAGGCCTGACGGCGCATGGCGTACCGATCGATGGTCACCAGTCGCTCGAGAGGCAGCCGGGCCAGCAGCGAAGCCGTCAGCAGCCCGATGATGCCTTGGCCCCACATGGCGATACGTTCGCCGGCGAGCGGGGCGCCGTCGTGCAGCAGGCTGACTGCTGTCTCGGTGTTGGCCAGGAAGACGGCGTCGTCATCGGCCACGCCGTCCGGGATCGGGTGCAGGTCGGCCAGGTCGGCGACGAAGTGGCTGGCGTGCGGCTGAAAGGCGAAGACCCGCCGCCCGATCCAGTGGTCGTCGCCGGATGTGCCGACATCGTCAACGACGCCGACCGCCGCGTAACCGTAGGCCAGCGGAAAGGCCAGCGTGCCCGGAAGCGAGGCGAGCGTTTCATCTGCCGCCAGGTCGGCCGGTGCCTGGCCGCGGTAGACCAGCAGCTCGCTGCCTGACGAGATGCCCGAGAGGCGCACCGCCACGCGCGCCTGGCCCGGCGCCGGAGGCGGGAGCACCCGAGCGCGCACCTCGACCTTGCGCGGGCCGGTGAAGGTGAGCGCCCGGGCGTTCATACTGTCTCCCAAGCCGGCCGGCCCCACACGACGCCGTCGGACCGCAACGACAACCAGCGCGGCGAGTCAAGCCGCAACCGAAATCCATCGGGGTTGAGCGCCGGGAGTCCGCTGACCCAGCGCGGCGACACGGTCAGGATGATCAAATCGACCAGGTTGGCTCGCAGACAGGCAGCGATCACCGCCGCGCCGCCTTCGACCATCAGGCGCTGAATCCCGGAGGCGCGCAGTTGGCCGAAGGCGGTTGGAAGGTCGAGGCGGCCGTCAGGCCCACGGTCGACCGTCAGCAACCTCGCCCCGGACGATTCCAACCGCTGGCGGCGGTCGATGGGAGCATTGGGGGCGCATAGGATCCAGGGAGCTTGCGGCCCCCTGAGCAATTGCGCGCCGGGAGGTGTGCGCGCCTGGGTGTCGAGCACGATCGGCCGGGGGTCTTGCCCTTCGACCAGCCGGACCGTCAGGCGCGGGTCGTCGGCCAACACGGTGCCGACGCCGACAAGGATGCCGTCGTGGGCGGCGCGCAGCCGGTGGGTCATCACCTGCGAAGCCGGACTGCTGAGAGATAGCGTGCGGCGGTCGGCGGTGGCGATGCAGCTGTCGAGGGTCTGGGCGTAGGTCAGCGTGATGGCGGGACGGGACGAAGGATCGGGGAGCGCCGCGACCTCGGCAAGTAGGGCGTCAAGCGGGTCTTCCATGTCCATTCCGGCGCCCCGCCAGGGTGACGGCCTCGGGCCGTGGCGCCAGCGTGAGCAGGTGGTTCATGCGTTGGACCTTCGTGTACAGGTAGCCGGCATTCTCGGGGTGAACGGTGGGCTCGAGCGGAACGCGGTCGACGATTCGCACGCCCAGGGCGCGCAGGCCTTCGATCTTGGTTGGGTTGTTGGTCATCAGCCGCACCGAGCGCACGCCCAGGTCTTCTAGAATGCGAGCCGCGGCGGAGTAGTCGCGCTCGTCGGCCTGATGGCCGAGGGCCAGGTTGGCCTCGACCGTGTCGAGGCCGTCGTCCTGCAGGTTGTAGGCGCGCAGTTTGTCGAGCAGGCCGATACCGCGGCCTTCCTGGCGCAGGTACACGATCACGCCAGCGCCCTGGCGGGCGATCTGGCGCATGGCGCGATGGAGCTGCTCGCCGCAGTCGCAGCGGCGGGAGCCGAGCACGTCGCCGGTCAGGCACTCGGAGTGCACGCGCACGAGCACCTCGGACTTGCCGGAGACGTCCCCCATCACGAGCGCCAGATGTTCCTTGGCGTCGTGCGAGTTGTGGTACAGGCAGAGCTGGAACTCGCCCTCGGCGGTTGGGACGCGTGCTGTTGCCTTGCGCTCGAGCGTGAGATCAGCCATTGTGCGCCACCCCTTGCGCTGGACCCGCCGAGCGGTGAGTGAGCCGACCCCGCGGGTTGTTCAGCCTATGCACAGCTATTATAGGGCAATTTCTACCTAACTTAGTCATATTCACGCGACTCTTAACCTGATCGACGTACTGGCCGCCACGGGGTTGCGGTCGGGTTGGCCGTGCAGACCCACGCCCCGTTGGATGTGCGACGCGCCGGCGAAAGCGAGAGGCGATGCCAGGATAAGGTCCCTCGGTGCCGGACGCACGAGGCAGTGGTGCCGACGTCCTTGCACATTGGCGGGGAGCGTACCCCAAGACGCATCCGCTGAGGCTTTGGGACGCACTGTGGGAGCACCACCCCTTGGGAAGGATCGATGAGTGGGGTCAGGTTGTCGGCCCACACGCGTCAGCCTATACTCCTTGAGGGTCTTGTCACAGGGGTTTCAAGGAGAGGCGGAGTAGTGTGGACATCCCGCTTGCCTCTCTAACTCGGTCTGGCAGCTTGCCGCAGCGGTCGTCCGTTGAAACCTCGTTCTGCGCAGGAGGTCGCCCGATGTCCCAATCTCGCCACCGATCGATGCTGGTCCTCTCCGTCCTGGTAAGCCTGGCTATGGTCTTGGGCTGCTCGCTGCCGCAGCAGCTCCTGGGCGAGGCGGTCGGAAGTGCGCCGACGGCTGAGATCCCGGGAGGCGTGTCCCCGCCGCCGGCCACCGAGGTTCCGGCGCCAGAGCCTCTGGTCGTGACGCACCAGGGGGATGTCTTCCAGGTGTACGCGCTCGACGGCACGCTGCGCGAGACGCGCCCGGCGGCGGGCCTGGACTACGCGCGGCCGAACACGGCACAGGTCGTCGGTGAGTCGATCTACTACCTGGACAGCGCCGGTTCGAGCTTGGGCGGCGTCGTCCGCCGCGTCACTTCGGCGGGAGTCGAGACGCTCGATTTCACCGCCGCCGAGGAGATGGCCACGCTGACGTTCGCCGTATCCGAGGACGAACGTCGCATCGCCTGGACGCATTCAACCTTCGGCGCCGACGGCGTTTCCAGCAAGCTGCAGATCGCCGACCTTGACGGCAGCAACGCACAGACGGTCGTTCAGAGCGATCCGGCCGACAGGCTGGCGGAGTACTTCGCGCTGGAAGCCGTGCGCTGGACGGACGACGGCGATCTGATCTATGCCTGGCAGGTGACCGGCATCGGCGGCTACATCCTGTTCTTCGGCTGGTCCAGTTTCTACCGCTACAGCCCGGCTGAAGGTGCGTCGACGCCGCTGATTCCCGCCAGCGAAGAGGGCACCGGGCCGTGCTGGTATACCCTGTCGCCCGATGGCGCCTATGCCGCCGGCGGCTGCGGTCCGGACGGGATGGGCGAGCGCGAGATGGCCAGCGGTGCCGAGACCGCCTTCCCGGTTCTTCCCGACCAGGGTCAGCAGGGCGCGGCGGCCTACTCGCCCTCCGGTGATCAGCTCGCCTATGCGGTTGCGCGGGGCAACTACGAAGATGAAGCCGGACAGGTGCTCGTACGCCTGAGCCGGGACGAGCCGCCCGCCTCCGTCGCCTCCCATTCCCCCGGCTACTTCGAGCGCATCCTGTGGGCGGATGAAGAGCGACTGGTCGTTGGCTACACGGTTGGGGAGGCCGGGGCGGTCGATCTCCTCAATGTCGATGGAACCCGTTCGCCCATCGGCGACGGCCGGCTGATCGGCCTGATGCGGCCTGCTGCCACCGTGGCTGCCGCTGGCCTCGCCGATCATGTCAACCGGCGAGAGCTGAAGATCGTACGCGTGACGGCCAGCGGGGAGATCGCTGGCCCTGGGATCAAGGTCGTTGTTCACAATCCTGGGCCGGATGACATCACCACGACCATCCCGTGCGGCTTCATCTTCGAGCCGGACGACCCCACCGATCAGCGGTTGATGGTCGTGCAGCCGGTGACAGCTGTCATACCAGCGGGCGGTGAGGCGACGCTGACCGTCTATGTGGTCTGCGTCGATTCGAGCAAGGAGCCGCCGGATGACGGGGCCACCTACGCGCCGGGATCGATGCAGAGCGGCGACCTGCTCAAGCTGGCGCAGTGCGCCTGCCGCGAGGATCTGGCTGGCAGCCTGAACCCCTTTGAGGGCATGGGGGTGATGGTTGCTGGCTGGATGATCAGCGAAGGCATGAGCTTCGCTGAGTTGCAGGCGGAAGATAGCGAAGGGGCGACGAGTGGGACGTTCGGCGAGGCGGCGAGCGAGGCGGCGGCCGGGATGCTCGAGGTGTTTGAAGCATCGTCGACGGGCTGGTTTGACCGCTGCGGCATCCCGGTGCCCTAGAGGTCCGGCCGGAAACTCTCCCGCCGAGTCCCTGTGGGACAAGGCGTGCGTTTCTGGCCATCACTGGGCCATCCGGTCCCGCGGAACTGCCTTGTCCGAGGCGCTTTGACAGGTGCCATCCCACGGCCTTGGTCCGGAAGGGACTTACCGGCCGGACCTCTAGGCCCTCAGCGCGCGGCTCCCGCAGGGGAGGCTGAATCTTGGAGGAGCGACGCGCCTCGCAACGCCCGCAGCCGTAGCCTGGCGACGCCGCGCCTCACAGTGCAGGTAGTCGCAGCCTTTGGGCTGCGTCCCTCCAGTCCCGCAGCCCAGCCGGCCTGCGGCTACCTCCACCGCGAAGGCGGCCGAGAGGTGAGACGCCATGCGTCTCATCCTCCTCCCACTCAATCCTCCCGAATCCTTCGCCCGCTCTTCACCAGTCCTTCACAGCCTGCGGCTAACCTTGCGGCTGACCTCGAGTGAGGTCATAGGAGGTAGTCGATGAATAGAGCACTGAAGATCCTGGGGATTGTTGTCCTGGCGCTCGTGGTCGTGGGTGCGCTGATCGGCGCCGGGTTCCTGATCGGTCGGACGGTCAATGCTCGCCAGGCGATCATCGCCGGTGCGGGCGCGACGGGAGCCTTCGGCTTTGACGGCCGCCCGGGCATGATGCAGGGCTGGGATGACGGCCAGGCTCTGCCGTACGGGCCCGGCAGGATGCAGGGGTGGGACGACGACCAGGCGCCCTATGACCGGCGGGGAATGATGGGGGGCCCGGGCAACCAGACGCGCCCCGACGGCCGGCGCCCCTCAGGTAGGATGTTGGACGACTTTGGCCGCATGCCGATGTTTGGCGGCGGCGCCGCGGCGACCGACGTCGAGCCGCTGACCATCGAGTCGACCACCGAAGCGGTGCAGATCTTCCTCGACGAGCTGGGCAAGGACAACCTGGCGCTGGGCGAGATCATGATCTTTGACAACCACGCCTACGCCGTGATCGAGGACACCGGGACCGGTCAGGGCGCCTTCGAGGTGCTCATCGATCCGGTCCGCCAGGTTGTGCATCTGGAGTTCGGCCCGTCGATGATGTGGAACACGACCTACGGCATGCACGGCACCGATCCGGTCAACCCGCGCGGCATGATGGGCGGGCGGATGACGGGCGCACGCGGCGAATTCGGCCCCGAGACGATCGCGACCGGCGCCACGCCGCTCACCGAAGACGAAGCGCGCGAGAAAGCGCTGGCCTACCTTGAGCAGGCCTACCCGGATCAGACGCTCAGCGCCACGGCCGAAGCATTCCCCGGCTACTTCACCTTCGAGGTGGAGACCGACGGTACGCCCGTCAGCATGCTTAGCGTCAACGCAACCACCGGCCAGGCCTGGTACCACACCTGGCACGGCACGTTCGTCGAGATGAGCGAGTAGTCTTCCTCTCCTCCTCCAGGCAGCCGCCTCCCTCAAGGGAGGCGGTTTGCATTCCCCGTCCTCTGGGTTGGGCCTCTGGCTGACCGCGCCGCAGCCCCGTAGGGTCTTGACTCGCGGCTTGGCCGGGGCTATCCTAGTTGCAACGAAACGCAACAACAAGGAGTTGCAGTTGTCCTGCGCCGACCGATTATCCCGCGACTTGCGCGCCGCCGGCTACCGGGTTACGCCCCAACGGCTGATCATCCTCGAAGCCGTAGCCCACGCGCGCGACCATACCTCCGCCCAGCAGGTCTTCGCCCAGGCGCGCCGCCGCCTGCCGGGCCTCAACCCGGCCACGGTCTACCGCACGATGCGGACGCTGCACGCCGCCGGGCTGGTGGACCTGTACACCAACGGCGGCCAGGCGCTGCGCTTCTCGTTGCGCGACGCTGAGCATCCCCATGCCCATCTGGTATGCCGCTCCTGCGGGCGCGAGCTGGAGCTCGACCCCAGTCTGGTGAAGTCGTTCAGCCGGACTGTCGAGCGGCGAACTGGCTTCCAGATCGACGCCCACCACCTGACGCTAGGCGGCGTCTGCAACCGTTGCTCTTCGCCCTAGTCGGCGCACGCCAAGGAGAGATCGCGTGTTCTACCGGCCCGCTCCCATGCACCTTCCCGATGGTTTCCTCTCGACCATCGTCTCGATCGTCTTCTGGGCGATCTCGGTCCTCACCCTGGCCTACGCCCTGCGGCGTGCCGGCAAGGACCTGGGCGAGCGCCAGCTTCCATTGATGGGCGTCCTGGCGGCGGCGATCTTCGCCGGGCAGATGCTCAACTTCAGCGTCACCGGCGGTACTTCCGGGCACTTGCTCGGCGCGGCCATTGCCACCATTCTCGTTGGACCGTGGCCGGCGGTCATCGTCATGACGACCGTCGTCAGCATCCAGGCGCTGATCTTCCAGGACGGCGGGTTGTTAGCCCTGGGGTCCAACCTGTTCAACATGGCCGTCGTCGGTGTCGCGGTCTCCTACTTCGTCTACACCAGCCTCCGCCGTCTGGCGCCGCGGCGTCCGTGGAGCACCCTCGTCGGCGGATTCGTGGCCGCCTGGTCATCGATCTTCATCGCTTCGCTCTCGGCCGCCCTGCAGCTGGCGATCTCAGGAACGTCCCCGGCCAATATCGCCGTCCCGGCAATGGCCGGCATCCACGCGTTGATCGGCGTCGGTGAGGGGATGATCACCGTCGGCGCCTTGACCTTCCTGATGGCCACGCGTCGGGACCTCCTGGCTCGCGAGCAGGCGAGCAGCCGCGGCGGCGTCGGCGTATGGGTCTTCGGCCTGGGCATCGCCCTGGTCCTGGCTGTCCTCTCCCCGCTCGCCTCCGCTAACCCTGACGGGCTGGAGTGGGTTGCCGAGCAGAAAGGATTCCTGGAGGCCGCCCGCGCTCCGCTCTACAACCTGATCCCTGACTACGTTCTCCCCGGCGTCTCGAACGAGGCACTGGCGACGATCCTGGCCGGCGTCGCCGGCACGCTGATCGTCTTCGCCGTCACGCTGGGCGTGGCCTACCTGCGCCGCTCCCGCGAGAACACCGTCTGAGACCGCCTCTCATTCGAGGCGCTGCGCCGGACCTTGTCTGTCGGTGCGGCGCCCGCCAGGTAGTCAATGCACGTTCACTTCCTCGATCCCTACCGCCCGCTCCCGAGCCCGGTCCACGCGTTGGACAGCCGGGTCAAGTTCGTCCTGGCGGTGGCCTTCATCCTGACCGTCTCGCTCACCCCCTTCGGCGCCTGGCCGGTCTATCTGCTGCTGCTGTCCATCATGCTGTCGGTCGAGATCCTCTCTGGCCTGGGCGTGGGGTACGTGCTGCGCCGCGCCAGCCTGGCTCTGCCGTTCGTGCTGGCGGCGTTCCCGCTGCTCTTCACGACGCCTGGAACGGTGATCCTCAAGCTGCCGCTGGGCACATGGACGCTGGCGCTGACGGCCGAGGGCGCGCTGCGCTTCGCCAACGTGGCGGTCAAGTCCTGGCTCTCCGTCCAGGCGGCGATCGTCCTGGCGTCTTCTACGCCCTTCCCGGATCTGCTGTTGGCGATGCGCGCCGTCCGTATCCCGCGCTTGCTCGTGGCGATGTTCGGATTGATGTGGCGTTACCTGTTCGTCCTGGTCGACGAGGCGCTGCGGCTGATGCGAGCGCGCGCGGCACGGTCGGGCCTTGTCCGCCAGCCTCGCCACACCGCCGGCCGGCTGCGCCCCGGCGGATCGCTCGCCTGGCGGGCGCGCGTCGCCGGCGGGATGGCCGGCAGCCTGTTCCTGCGCGCCGTCGACCGCAGCGATCGCATCTATGTCGCCATGTTGTCGCGCGGCTACGACGGCGAGGTCCGATCCTTCACCCTGCCGCCTGTATCGTCCGGCGCCCGGGTCACGCTGGTGACGGGGCTGACGGTCCTGGGCCTGCTCTGGCTTTCCGGCACTCTGGTCTGGGGGTAGCCCGTGCACCATTCGATTGACGTCCACGACCTCGTGTTCTCCTACCCGGATGGCCATCCGGCGCTGCGGGGCGTGTCGTTCGGGATCGCGCCCGGCGAGAAGGTGGCCATCGTCGGTCCGAACGGCGCCGGGAAGTCGACGCTCCTGCTCCACCTGAACGGCATCTTGCGTGGAGCAGGCCAGGTATCGGTGTGCGGACAGGTCCTGTCCGACCAGACGCTGGGCCCGATCCGCTCGGCTGTCGGCATGGTGTTCCAGGATCCGGACGACCAGCTGTTCTCCCCCACGGTCTTCGACGATGTCGCCTTCGGGCCGATGTATCAGGGTTTGCCGGAACCGGAAGTCCGCGCGCGGGTGACAACGGCCCTGGCCGACGTGGGCATGGCCGGCCGGGTGAACCGGGTCTCCCATCACCTCAGCAGCGGAGAGAAGAAGCGCATCGCCATCGCCACCGTGCTGGCCATGGATCCGGAGGTTCTCGTCCTCGACGAACCCACGGCAGGCCTCGACCCGCGGGCGCGGCGCGATCTGATCCGGCTGCTGCGCGAGCTGCCCCAGACGATGCTGGTCTCGACCCATGACCTGCGCATGGTCCAGGAACTCTTCCTGCGCACCATCGTCATGGACGAAGGGGTCGTCTGCTCCGACGGCCCGACGGCCGACTTGCTGGCCGCCCCCGATGTGCTCCAGGCCCACGGCCTGGAGGTGCCGTGACCCACGCGCCTGCGTCCTGGCTGTCCGGTGGGCGCGGCCGCCTGCTGATGGCGGCTGTCTTTGTCCTCGGCAGTGCCTGGATCTTCATTATGCAACCGGTCGAAGGCGCCGTGACCGGCGGAGCCATCCCAAGCCCGCGAGAAGGCTTCGCCGCTCCGGAGGTCGACCTTGAGCGTCTCGATGGTGATCGGGTGCGCCTGTCGGACCTGCGCGGCCGGGTCGTCGTTCTCAATGTCTGGGCCTCGTGGTGCTCGCCGTGCCGGGCGGAGATGCCGGCGCTGCAGGCGCTGCACGAGCAGCGCCTCGGTCAGGGGGTCGTCGTCCTCGGTCTGAACAGCACCGTGCAGGACAGCGAGCAGGCGGCGCGGGATTTCGCCGCCGAGTACGACCTGTCCTTCCCGATCGCCCTCGACCGCGACGGCGAGGCGACGCGCCTGTACCAGGTGCGTGCACTGCCGTCGACGTTCTTCATCGATCGCCAGGGCATTATCCGGCGCGTCGTCGTCGGAGGCCCGCTCAACCCGTCGGTCCTCGAGACGACCGTGCTCGACCTGCTGGGGGAGGGCGGCTGATGCTCCCGGTCTTGCAGATTGGGCCGGTAGCGATCCAGCTTCCGGGTCTGCTGCTGATCGCCGGTGTCTGGCTCGGCAGCGTGCTCGCCGAGCGATGGGCGTGGCGCTCCGGCCACTCGGGCGACGGCGTCGAACGCTTGATCCTCGTCGGGCTGGCAGCCTGGATTCTTGGGGCGCGACTGGGCTACGCCGCGCGCTACCTCGAGGTCTATGCGCGCGACCCGTTGGCGCTCCTGGCGCTCACGCCGGTTACGCTGGCGCCGGAAGTTGGTGCGGCGATCGGGCTCATCGCCGCGCTGGTCTACGGACAGCGGCGGCGCCTGCCGCTCGGACCGACGCTCGACGCGCTGACACCCGGCATGGCGGCGTTCGCCGTCTGTCTGGCGCTGGCGCACCTGGCCTCCGGCGACGCCTTCGGCGCTCCGACCGATGTGCCGTGGGCGATCGTGTTGTGGGGCATGCCGCGCCATCCGTCCCAGGTCTACGAGCTGCTGGCGGCGCTGGTAATCCTGGCATTCGTCCTCCGCCTGCGGCCGGGAGCGCCCTTCACCGGGTACGCGTTCGGTGTCTTCGTCGCCCTCTCTGCCACTGCCCGCCTGGTGCTCGAGGCCTTCCGCGGCGACAGCGTCGCGTGGTTCGGGACGCTGCGCGCGGCGCAGATCGTCAGCCTGGCCATCCTGCTGGCGGCGCTGGCCGTGCTCCGGCGCCTTGTGCAGCCGATGGCCGACCCAGGGCGCTGATCCCGCCGTCGATCGAACGCCCCAAGCGCGCGAGCGAGTGCGCGCTTAGACCCTCTCCCTCAGGGAGAGGGCACGACGGCGGCCTCTAGTTCCCCAGGAACAGGGATTCCCAGAAGCCCCTCCCGATGGCCGGAGGTCCGGCGAGCACAGCGATCGGGAGTGAGGGTGGGGGGAAGCAGCGCGACGCTCCTCGGCCTAGCCAATCTCACCTGGCCACGGGAGACACAGCCGGCTTGCTGACCTATGTGTACCAGGAGACCCATCTCTCCTTGTCCCCTCGGCCGGAGGTCCCGCGAGCCGGCAAGCGGGACAGACGGTTGGGGTGAGGGGGCCTTGGTCGCGCTCCCTTGGGCCTAGCCTCAGGCAGATCACCCTAAGATCCTTGGCTCGCAACTTCATCGAGCCCACACCTGTATTGCCTGTCACCGGTAGGATCCGTGAGGACACGCCGTGAAGCATCTCCTGCTCACGCTTGCGCTTGGTTCGCTCTTTGCCACGCTGGGCGAGTTCCTGTTCTGCGTCCTCGTGCGGCAGAGCGTCCCCGACTACCTGTTCACGCTGGCGGCCTATCCGGTGATCCTGGCTCTCGCCGCGCCGCCTACGCGCTGGATCGAGCAGCACATGCCCACCCCGCTGGCGGCCGATATCGGCATCTACGCCTTGGCCGGCTTCGCTGGCCTGGCGATCGAGTGGTTTGTCATCGGCAACTCCCCATGGGCCAATCCCGATGCCAATGATCTGGGTATGTTCGCCTACTGGGCGACCGTGCTGGCGATGCCGCGGCTGCTGCTCGACCGGCGGCCGCACCTGCGCCCCGTGCGCCGTGCCGCAGCCATCGCCTTCGGCGCCTACGCCGCCGCCGCGCTGGTGATTGGTCTGCTTTCCCCGCAGGTCCTCCGGTTGTTCGTGCTGGTGTGGGTCGTCGTGATCGGCTACGCCGGCATGAATCTGTTCTTCATGCGCGCCTTCGCCCTGACCTGGAGGCACCAACAGGAAGGGCAGGCAGCGGCGCTTCCGACCGGCCCGGCATGACGGACCTCGCCGTCTCGCCTCCCCGCCGTCGGATCGGGCGCCTGCTGCTGGGCCTGAGCGCCCTGCTGCCATTGCCCGGCCTGCTCGCCTCGCCGCACGACACCATGCTGCCGATCTACTCGCTGTTCGTCGGCGCCGTCTTCTTGCGGCGGCCGATCGAGACGGCGGCCGCCCGCGTGCGCCTGCCGCGCGGCCTGGCGTTCGGCCTGGTCGTGCTCGCCAGCGGGTTACTGACCGAAACGCTCGCCTGGGCCTCCAACTACCTGGCGGGGGCAGCTGAGCCGGCGCTGCTGCACCCGCAGCTGGCCTACGACCTGCTGCTCAGCCCGGTGGTCTACGGAGGATGGGCACTGGCCTGGCCGCTCCTGATGCGCCGCTGGCGCTTCTCGCTGGCGGAGGTGTTCACGATCCAGGGCCTGTACGGCATCCTGCTCGAGCAGCAAGGCGCGATCCTGCGTCAGGGTCTCGCCAGTCTGCCGTGGGGTGTCCTGCTGTGGGCCTATGTCTTCCTTGTGTATGGCGCGGCCATCGGCCTGGCCTACCTCCCGTTCGAGGGGCACTATGCGGCGGAGGATCGACGCCGCGGCTGGGTCCGCCTGCCGATCGCGCTCGGGGCGACGCTGCTGGCGACGGTCGTCTCCAGCCTGGCGTGGATGGCCGTCCTGCATCTTCTCGGCATCAACATCCCCGGCCCGCGTCCGATCGTAGAGGCACCCTTCTGGTGATGAGGGGTCGAGGCATGAGACACCATACGTTGGCCGTGGGCCTCACACTCGTGGCGATGTCCGCCGGTGCACTGGCCTGCGGCGCGCCGGCCAAGCCGTCGGCGACTTCCGTGGAGGTCCTGCCTCAGCCCGAGACCACCGACGTGCCGCGCGGCGACCGGATGCTCGGTATCGACGTCTCCGAAGCCGAAGGCGAGGACTACGATCAGGCCTTTCAGCTTGCCCGCCAGGCCGGCATGCAGTTCACCAGCCTGTCGGTTGCCTGGGACGACCTCGAGCCTCGGCCGGGCGAGTATGCGCCGGCCCCCAACTTCCTGGCGATCGCCAACCTGTACTATCCGGCGCAGCACGTCCCGCTGGCACTGACGATCACGCCGATCGACACCAACCGGACGCGCCTGTCGGCGGACCAGCAGGGAAGGGCGTTCGATGACCCCGAGGTCATCCAACGCTTCGAGCGGATGCTGGATTATGTCTTCACGCAGATTCCCGATGTCGAGCTGGCTGTCCTGGCCATCGGCAACGAGGTTGATGCGACGCTTGGCTCGGACGGCGCGGCCTGGGCGCGCTACCAGACGTTCTTCGAGGCCACGTCGGCGTATGGCCGCCGGCTGCGCCCGCATGTGCCCGTCGGGGTCAAGGTGACGATGACTGGGCTGACCGGCGAGACGCGCGCGTTGGCGCAGGCACTGAACGCGCAGGCCGACATCGTTCTGGTCACCTACTACCCGTTGGAAGCCGATTTCGGCGTGCGCCCTCCGCGTGTGGTCCACGACGATCTGGCGGGGTTGGTGTCCCTGTATCCCCATCGCCCGATCGGCGTGTTCGAGGCCGGCTACCCATCGAGTGAGAAGCTAGGGAGCAGCGAGGCGCTGCAGGCAGAATTCGTGCGTCAGATCTTCCGCGCCTGGGACGCGCACGCGGCGCAGCTGAAGCTGCTGAACTTCACCTGGCTAACCGATGCGCCCGATGCCTCGGTCGATGCGTGGACCGATTACTATGGCCTGCACAACGACCGATTTGCGGCCTACCTGGCCACGCTCGGTTTGCGGCGCGCCGACGGGCGATCCAAGCCGGCGTTCGAGGCGCTGGCTGCGGAAGCAGACGCACGCGGCTGGTAGTTGGTCCTCGCCCTCCAAGTGCGATTTCCGATTGGCCCCGGCCTGCGCGTCAGGTGCTGGTGCCCTCAACATCAGCCTACGCATCCGAAGCCGTTGCCCTCAACATCAGGTTGCGCGTCAGGTGCCGGTAGTCGCAGGCTTGAGCCTGCGTCTCCCCACAGGTGCCGAGAAGACGCAGCCTTCAGGCTGCGGCTACGAGCGTCGTCTGGTGGGCACGCGCTCAATAGCGCGCGGCGTCGTGGTCGGGTCCCGCGCGACGACCTGACGTGATGATCGCCGCCCGCCGGCTTCAGCCTGTGTCCGGACTGCGGCATCGCCGGAGGTTGCCGGATCTCCCGCGGGACACACGTCGGTACCCCGCCCGAGCCGGTCTGGGTATCTCCTGGGACACCCGTTGACATTCCCCGGCATACGTTGTAATATCATTATATGGTTATACATCACGAGGGTGTCCTATGCTGATGACTGCCTCGGTCACGTCGCTCGAGCTCAAGGCCAAGCTCTTCCGCGGGCTGGGCGACCCGTCGCGCCTGTCGATCCTCGAGACGCTCCGCGACGGACCGCACACGGTCGGCGAGATCGTCGCTGCCACCGGCCTGTCACAACCCAATGCCTCCAACCACCTGGCCTGCCTGCGCGACTGCGGCCTGGTACGCTCCGAGCCGTCCGGCCGCTACGTCAGCTACGCGCTGAGCGATGACCGCGTCGCCGGGCTGCTGACTCTGGGCGGAGACGTCCTGGCTGACGTTGCGCGCGGTGTGTACGAGTGCACCCGCGTCGACCGGGGGGCAAGTCCGGCATGACCCTCGACCAGACGATCGAGGTTCCGGTCCTCGGGATGGACTGCGCCGAGTGCACGCAGCACGTGCAGCACGCCATTGCCGCGCTGCCCGGCGTGCGCGCCGTCGACGTCTTGCTGACGGCCGAGAAGGCCATCGTCCGCCTGGATCCGCTGCGCGTCGACCGCCAGGCCGTCGCCCGCGCTGTCGAGGGCGCCGGCTACAAGGTTGCCACCGACCGCCGGGACGAGGCGCGCGGCCTGCGCCGCTCGGTTTCCCGGCTGCTGATCATCGTCGTTGGCCTGGTGCTGGCGATGGTTGTCGTCGGCGAGTGGCTGGGCGCATTCGACTGGCTCACCCGGCGACTGCCGTGGCCTCTCGGGCTGGCCGCCGTGCTGGTCGGGGGATTCCCGGTCTTCCGCAATGTGGTCCGCGCCGCGCTGCGCCGTCAGGTCATCGCCCACACGCTGATGACCGTCGGTGTCATCGCCGCCATGCTTGTCGGCGAGTGGGTCACGGCGGTGGTCGTCGTTGTCTTGATGCGCGTCGGCGACTACGTCGACCGCTTCACCACCTCGCGTGCCCGCAGCGCCGTACGCGACCTGATGGCCATGGCCCCGCAGCAGGCGCGGGTGGAGCGAGACGGGGAAGAGATCGACGTCACGGCCGATGCGGTCAAGGTGGACGAGATCGTCATCGTCCGCCCGGGTGAGAAGATCCCGGTCGACGGCGTCATCGTCTCCGGCCATGCGACCGTCGATCAGGCCGCCATCACCGGCGAGTCGATGCCGGTCGAGGCCGGCCCCGGCGACCGTGTCTTTGCCGCCTCGCTGGCGCAGCTCGGCAGCCTGCGCGTGCGCACGACGCACGCCGGGCGCGACAGTACCTTCGGCCGTGTGGTCCACCTGGTCGAGCAGGCAGAACCGTCGCGCGCGGATGTGCAGCGCGTCGCCGACCGCTCCTCCGCCTGGTACCTACCGGTGGTCGCCGCCGTCGCCGCGCTGACCTTCTTGCTGAGCCGCGACCCCCTGGCCACCGCTGCCGTGCTGGTCGTCGCATGCTCGTGCTCTTTCGCGCTGGCGACGCCCATTGCTATGCTGGCCTCGATCGGCGCCGCCGCCGGGAACGGGCTGCTGATCAAGGGCGGCAAGCACCTGGAGACGCTGGCGCGGGCGGACGTGCTCCTGATCGACAAGACCGGCACGCTGACGCTCGGGCGCCCGCAGCTGACCGACGTCCTGTCGCTCAACGGGCTGGGCGGCGATGACTTGCTGCGGCTGGCCGCCTCCGCCGAGCGGTGCTCCGAGCATCCGCTGGCCCACGCCGTGCGGCGTGCCGCGGCCGAGAAGCATCTAACCCTGCTCGAGCCCGAGGGATTCGAGGCGCTGCCCGGACTGGGTGTGCGCTGTACGCTCGACGGCGCGCCGGTGACGATCGGCAGCGATCGGCTGATGACCGACTCGGTGGATGACCCGCGACTGGCAGCGCTGCAGTCCAGCGGCAAGACGCTGCTCTTCGTCGAGCGTGATGGCCGGCTGGCCGGCGTCCTGGCGGCAGCGGACACGATCCGTCCGGAGGTGCCCGAGGCGCTGGCGGCTGTTCGGGACTTGGGCATCGCCCACATCGAGCTCCTGACCGGCGATGCAGACCACACCGCCGCCGGCCTGGCCGAGGCGATCGGCGTCCCGTTCCGAGCACAGCTGCTGCCGGAGGACAAGATCGCCATCGTCCGGCGATACCAGCAGGAGGGCTATTGCGTCGTCATGGTGGGCGACGGCGTCAACGACGCGCCGGCGCTGGCGCAGGCCGATGTCGGCATCGCCATGGGCGCCGCCGGTTCCGACATTGCCCTGCAGGCGGCGCACGTGGCGCTGCTGCGCGACGATTGGCGGTTGGTGCCCCAGGTGATCGCCATCGCCCGGCGCACGATGCGCATCGTGCGCCTGAACATCGCCTTCACCGCGGTTTACAACACCCTCGGACTGACGCTGGCGGCATTCGGTTTCCTGCCGCCGGTGCTTGCTGCGGCGGCGCAGTCGATCCCTGACCTCGGCATCCTGGCAAACTCGTCCCGCCTGCTGCGCCAACGCTAGGCAAGGCATCTGCGTGCGATACTCAGGCGGATCGCAACTGCCTGGGGGAGAACGCGACGGACACACCACGTGTCACGTGGTGCCTCCAGGCACCTCCGGCGGGCGTGTCTGATCCTAGCAGGCTGCTGAAAAAGCCGGTTTGAAAGGAATCTTCCCCTTCATCCCTTTCCCCAGGGATCCATCTTCCAGT